>Ga0315274_10000291_pt1 | contig 77908 bp, 152 predicted proteins | sample YL17G02_20_MG_FD_203700 | JGI IMG/M metagenome (GOLD analysis project Ga0315274, IMG submission 203700) | Sediment microbial communities from Yellowstone Lake, YNP, Wyoming, USA - YL17G02_20 | ecosystem: Environmental > Aquatic > Freshwater > Lake > Sediment | place: USA: Wyoming | collected... | reverse complement strand
GTGTTGACTAGTGCTCGAATACGAATCAATCGAGTATCATTGGCTTCATAAAATGAATCTTTACCCCATAGTGTCATTACTGTTATTTCAAGTAATTGTTGTTCAGGTGATTTAACATGTTGTACACTACCTTCATGGTTTGCTTTTTTCAAGCCAACAGATACTGCATTGTTTTTAATATTTAATGTTGACATAACCTACCTCTCCGTTTAAATTTCTATTTTATAAAGTATAATTATAATTACTATGAAGAGATAAATCAAGATTATTTTTGTTCATTCTCCACAAAAAGCTCTTCGATCATTTCCATGCATACCTCACAAGGAGCATCACATTCAAAATGATCATACATTTTAGCAGGTACAATACCTTTCTCTAATGCTTTGTTTATTTTGTCTTCGTTTAAATTGTAGCAAACACATATTACCACTATAATATACCTATATACGATTAAGACTTATTTATATATGTATACATCATTCCCACAATCCCATATTCGATTATATCCATTATTTTGCATATTTTCCCACTCTGTCAATACAGGATCAAAAATTTCGAGTTTATCTTTTAATTTGTGTTTTTGAAACTGTTGTCTGGATAATAGTGTGTAGCTATTTGTATTATGAAAATAAAAATAATTTGGAGTAGAAGTATGTAAATATTTAAATCCTAATTGTAAATACACATTGCCGGTATTCCATCGTTTATCAGAATAACTAATAATTGATGCTGGTTGATGAGTTTTAATAAAATATTTAAATAATCTGCTAGCACCTCCAATTACGTTGGTGTATAATTTATTAGCAAATCTAACTAATTCATATTCTATATCTTTATTAAACCGACTTTTACCAAAAGACATTACAACAACAAGTTCATTATTATATTCTAACCCGTAGCATATTGAACTCCCCGCATTTCCTTGAATATGTGTTTCATTAAAAAATACACTACTTTGTTTACTTGTTAATTTAACTATAATACATTTTCTTGCATATATTATGTTATTGTTACCAAGTAAAGATGATAATCTTGATTTAACAATTTCTTGTTTTAATTCCCATTCAGTATCAAATATATGAATTAATCTAATATTTTTATTATTACACTGAATTGTTTTATTTATGTGATAATTTTTATCAATTCCACATAATTCAGAATGCCAAAAAGTACCGTTATATTCAATAGCTAAGTTGTAATCAGGTAAATATATATCAAGTTCAAGTGGAGATATAACACTACGACTATTACTAGTTATATTATCATTTAATGTTTGAATATACTGTAATACCTCTTTTTCGCCAAGTGAATGAGATAAATTAAGAACTTCAATTCCTAATATTCGAAAATGTCGACCAATTGTACCAGTTGATACTCCTAATATGTTAGATATTTCTGTTAAGTTTAATTTTTTATTATAATGTTGTTCATATAACCAATCCTTATCATTTAACTTTTTATCATCTTCATATGATATATGTTGTTGATGAGAGTATTCTCTACCATACTTGTTTTTATTTGTTCGTATTAATTTATCCTTAAATTCTACTATTTGTAGTGCGTGTACTGTTCCATACTTTTCTTGCATAATATTAGCACGTTGTTCAACACCAACATCACTATTTAAATAATTTTCATTTCCATACAATTCAACTCTTGTGGTTTTTGCTTTGTCTCTACATTTTTTAGATTGTAAGGGATATTCAACTCCATTATTAATCAAACATGATTGTTTTGTCTTATTATGTATTTCTTTAGATTGTAACGGATATTCAACTCCATATCGTGCTAAATTTGTTTGTTTTGATTTTAAATAACCACACTGTGGACATCCACTTTTTGCATTTATGTGCCCATCTGGTGTTTTTGGAAATTCACCATGTATAGGGCATATAATAATTAATTTGGTTGTTGCTCCTAGATATATTGATTTAGTATAAACATATTTGTTTTCATGTACTATTATCGCCCTATCAATAAACTTTTCAGTTGTATATTTTAATACCATATATTATTGTCTTGTTGTTTTTTGTACAACAGTGTTAATATCAATTAATCCAGAATCTAATAAAAAAGTATGAGTTGCTCGTATAGGATTTATATCTAAACCCCCTCGCCGAGTATACAAACAACCTACGAGTAATTCTTTAGGTTGTAGTATGTTATATAATACAGCATATATCATTTCACAAACCTCTTCATGAAAGTGGAATTCATTTCTAAAACTAACAATGTACTTAATAAAAGATAATTCATCTAATTGATAATCACCTCTATAATAAACATAAATGTCCCCCCAATCTGGTTGATGAGTTATGCGACAATTCGATCTTAAAAAACAAGATGTTATAGCATTATAACATAATTTATCATTATATTCAACTTTTAACAAATCTTTATTTTCTTTAAAATCGACAAATTTAATATCTTCAACACCATCAATATTATCAATATTTTTAAATTTACATGGTATTTTGCTATCTTCTGTTAGTTGAAATGGAGCATATGGTATATGATTATCATTTGCGTGAAAGAACTTAAATTGAACAGGTGTTTCAAGTAATGATGACAAATCAATAACTACTTGTCGTTCCATCGTATCAATAACATCATCAGTATTTCTCCACAGTTTCTCCATATTGTAACTAAAAAAGTACAATTTCAAAGATTTTGATTCAACAATATACTTACTAGAAGCAGAGTATATTAGTTTACCGAACCCTACAACTGGTAGTCCATTATCAGTTAATGCTGAAACTTCATATAAATTCCACACATCATAACCAACAAACGAATCTGAATCTACATAGTGTGCCTCCCGATTCAACAACCGACTCTCACGTACTAAAATATCTGGTGAATATGTTGAACTATATTGCGAAACTTGCCCTAAATGTTTATTAATATCTGACATATTATATCCCTAATGTTTGTTTAAATTGTTCAATTCTTTGATCAACGGTTCCTGTCAATAACGTAACTCGTAACCTACACAAAGTTATTATACGATCAAAAGTTTCCACAATATCATTTTGAAATTTTTGATCAATAGGTCGCACACCATCATCTTCTAATTCAAATTCTGGCTTAATGTAAAACATAATATTATACCTGTTAACACAATCCATCGCTTGCGAAAAAAGCTTTTGACTAGTTAGTCCACTTACCTTATCCTGTCGATATAAGTATTCAGTATATACATAGCAATCTAAAGCAGATCTATCCATAATTATATCAGTATATGCCATATTAGCTCTATGAACACTCATTATTGCATTTTGTGTCGCATCATCACCCTTATCACTAATAAGATATCCCTGATCCCTTAATCTACGAGTTAAATTAGTAGAATAATAATAACCGGGTAACAGATTCAATTCTTGTATCGTATTTAATAATGTTGTTTTTCCGGATCCGTGTACCCCACAAAGTGCCAGTTTCATACGAGTTCTCCCATATTTGGTCTATTCTTTACGAATATAACCCATTGCCTAACAGATAAATTAGCTAATTTTTGATATGCATCTTCAATACTTGTTGTATCATTAATTACATCATGACACATTATAATTTCACCAGCATCCAATTCAGGTGTTACTCGATGAATAACAACTCCCATTCTTGGATATTTGTCTTTGTAAATAAATGCATCTTCTTGTTTATCTTTACCTTTCAATTCAGGATATAAATGAATAGCAGCAGGATGTCCATTATAAATTAAATGATCACAAGCATCAGGTGATATTATTCTCAAATAACCATGTAATGTGATAATATCATAATGATTAAAATAAAAATTGTATACAATTGAAGTAGGTGTTTTAGGAGTATATGTTATCGGTACCACTCCATCAATTTCAGATGAACCTAATCTGTTTGTTAAAACCATATTAGGTTTACGTCCAGTCTGCTCAATAATATTTTTAAGTTCACTACCGGTTTGACTAAATAGTGCTAGCCATTTCATTTTATAAAGCTCCTAAATTTTTTTATATTATGATTTAAAATATTGTGATCAATTTCAGTATAATGCAAATAATTTATCATTTTTTCACTTACTTTACTATCTAACCCATATGATTTATATGAAATATTATTGATTGCGTGCACTATTGGGTTGCTGGTATCAATACTTTCAATAAAATCATATCCACTCTTATAATGTTGTATTTCCTGAGGAAGAGCTATTCCTAATAAATGAAACGGTTGTGATATGTTAATTATACCTTCATCTATTAATAAATCAATAAACATTTGCCTACCGTGCATCCATGAAAATAATTTATTTGTATGGGGATATAAGTACTCATAAAATTTACAATTAAAACTAATCGCAACTTTATCAACTAACAAAGATATTGTTGAATAACATTCAATCGCATCTTCAACGGTTGCACCTTGAATAACACCAATTGTCTTACCAGGTAAATGACTATACTCAGTTATCCAATTCATACATGACTCAATAGTCGCTGTACTATTATCAAGTACATCTGGAATAATATATTCAGTTGGTTTTAATCTTTCAACCCAATACGCAAACCTGTCAGCATCAAAGACCTCTTCGAGCTCAAAAATACTGTTGTCTAAAATTACTGTACGCCCCATTGCTAATGATTTTTCAAAAAACTTGTAGTAATTTGGGTAATCTTCCAGTAAATGCACGAGAACATAATCTATATCATTGAATTCTCTAGACATTTCTAACAAACTAAACGGTACTTCATGTGTAATTAGCATTTTTCTTCCCTGAAAAAAATTAAAAATAAAAACACTTTTTAAGTGCTCTTTATTATATACTTAAATAAAATTATTATCGACTATTTAATATCTTAAAAACACATCTGGGTGCTCTGTAAGTAATTTTTGATTTATATCAACACAATTAAAATATATTGTGCCTAATGTTCTACCATATCTATCAATTTGTGATTTAGCAGGTGGTACAACTAAAATTTGCTTATCTGCTAATTCTTGTTTAGTATATTCAGTAGCTTGCTTTCCACGTATAACGACTTCTTCAACTGTTATTTTTTGTTCATATGCTTGTTTAAATGCTCGAGTATTTTTCTTTGACTCATAAGAATCAATAACAGTTAACCTAATTTTGGTATCAATTCCACCGCATTGAGCGTGCACTGTATCTCCATCTATTATTTTCGTAACAGTGCAAGATAAATTACCCGGTGTACTAGGTACAGGACAAGTTGATTCGGTGTTTGTAAGTGCTGTTGCTATAGTAACAACAAATATTCCGAATAATATAATAATATTTGTATTTTTTTTAATAATATTCACTTTAGTCCTTTATTTTAATTGATGATTGTATAATATATATTTGTGATCTGTTAATGATGAATCGTAATGTGCATCTGTTTTTAACCATTGTTTACCGCGTAATATAATACCGTTATCGGTAACTATAACTAACTCAACTTTAAAATCATATTCATCACCAACAATTATAGGTTCAGTAATTACACTATTACCATTCACGTTATCATACACATTCATTAAATATTGAGTAAAACTGTTTTTACCTTGACACATAACATTTACAACAACTACAATATCTCCTAAATTATTTGTATTACCCAACCGATCTGTAATATCACACTTATCATTTGTTATCATATTAGACATCATCTTCTTTGTTACTTCAATATATGCCGCAGTGAGAGTATTATAATGAGTTGCATATACATTTGTTGTAAATACTAATGCTAATACAATATATTTAAACATAAACTTTATTTATTTACCTCTGATGTAACCCTTTCATTAAGCTCTTGATTTATCTGTAATGCTAATTTACTTGCGATATAAGCTTTATCAGCACGCATATTAGCACGTTCAACTGCATACTTCGCACTTGTTGTAGCTTTATGTAACTCTCGAACATCATATTTAATTGGGTCAATTTGTGCTTGAAGTTGCTCTACACTTGTTTTTGTTGCACAACCTAACAATATTACTGGTGCAAAAAACACTATACATACTAATAATTTCATATAATTACTCCATTTTTAAATATGTATTTATGGGTCCAAACGCGGCGAAGTCTTTATTAATAATTGGCATTTCAGTATGATACATCCAAGTACCACCTTGTACTTCATCAGGTACTCGATAAACATGTGAACCACGTTTTTTCCAAACATCTAAATCATTCCAGTTTACACCATGTTGTTCAAACAACATTTGTTGAATTTCATTGCAAGATTTTTTGTGTAACTCTTTATGAGAAAAGTAAGCACGTGCGTATGTTTGAATTGAATTTCGAGTAGCGTCTTGTTGTCTCCACAAGAAATAATTATGTACATCAGCAAAAGGTACATTAAAAACCCGTGCATCAAAAAACGCAAGTTGCGAGGTATGATTGTTTGGAATTGCGTTAAATATACCTGTTGCAAGGCTAGCTGATACAGATGCAATTTTTTGAATATTACCATCAAACCATTGTTCAGTAGTAAATGTCAACCAATCGCATAATAGAATTGAAATCTCATCACTTTGAGTATATCCATAAACTGCATTTTGCATTTCATTAACTAAAAAACGCATAGTAGCTTTCATTGATTCGTGTAACATTTCATCAAATGGTTGCTCACAATTTCTCGTCCATGTATGGAAAGCCTTACCATCAATACGAATTATTACAGGTGTTCTACGCATTAAAAAATTAGTATGAACAGTTTCATATTTTTTCATACGATTTCCTAAATTATCTCTTATACTCATTTATGTTATCCTTTTAATAGTTGATCTGTGCATTATAACGTAATTACCGACATAAATCAACTAATATAAATATAATATAACTACATATACAGGCAATATCAATGAAAATTAGTGAAATTAACAATAATATATTAATTGAAGGTATTAATGATGCTGGTATATTTAAAGCTATATTTATAGCTGGATTACCAGGTAGTGGAAAAAGCACTCTCGCAAAACGATTATTATTACATTGTAGAGTTTATCCTAAAATTATTAACTTTGATAAATTTTATGAATACTTAAGTATAAAACACAATATCGATGTCGGACCTAACGCAAATCCACGAGAAATTATACCTATATTAACAAAAGCTCAAGACTTAAATAAGGAACAATTAATTCATTACGTACATAATATGTTACCACTATTAATTGATGGTACTGCAACAAACCCCAAATCAATGTTAAATAGGATAGATATTTTATATTCAATGGGTTATGATATTGGTATTTTATGGATCCGTACGGATTTAGAAACCAGTATAGAAAGAGCGGCTAAAAGACCAAGACATGTTGATCCTGATTACATTATAAGAGCGTCTCACCAAGAAGACCACAATATACAATATCTAAGTGAAAAAATACCTATACAAGGAGGTGGCCCTTTTATTATTATCAACACTAACTCAAATGATATTGAGTTTACTCAAGCTGCAAATCAAATTAATAATTTTTATATGTCACCAATTATGAACCCAACTGGAAATAAATATTTTAATGTAATTAAAAGTACCGGTAGTAAGAGTTTATCTCCACATATTTACCGAAATGTCGATGATGTTGGGGTAGCAATGTCCAAATGGACAAGTAAAATGAGATAATTATTTCATTCGTTTCGCTAAACCATATTCAATAGTTTGCTGTGTTTGTAATGGTATAACATAATAACTAGGTACGTGAATCATTACTTCATTATTCGCATTTGAGGTTAACTGTGTATTAAAATAATATTCAACATTATCTTCGTTAAACCATTTATTTATATGTTTATATGCTTCTTCAGGTGTAGTGTTTTGTGATATATTATTTATTCTTTCTTTATGTGCAATATACGCAAACAAGTCACGCATTTTAGGAGCCCAGATATAATTAATCTTACCGATTGGATATATAACACAAACATTTCCGTACGACGCAGCTTGATGCATATTTGGTGTACAAAACATTGAATAATGACTTCTAAATCTAATATTAAATTTATTAACAAACCACTCATCTAATGCTTTGTGAAATGAAGAACTTGTGTCACTGGGTATTCTATCTCGATGAGTGTTATGAATATCACCAGTTGGTGAAACTAATTGTGATACTCCTCGATATAACATATAATTATGTGGGTCTTTAATTTCGTTTAAATACGGTTTACAATTAGTAACAATTTCTTCAACAACGTCGTAAATTTCTTTTGTTGATAAACCTTCTATTAAATATTGTTTAAATGTTGTAGACATATTGATATCCTTAAAAATATGTTAGTATTTATACAATATTAATCAATATGGGATGGTTTTATCATTTCAAACAGACTTTGAAACTACCTTTTTAATTTCATCATTAGATCTTAAATACAACTCACATAATTCTTTTATTTTTTTTGCATCATTATGAGATATTAAAATTGTGTTCCATCGCCGTATATTGTGATAATTAAAAATATATAGAAGTGCTGTTTTTAATCTATATAAAAACCCGTCATAACATAACACACATTCGAGATATAAATCATCATCAATATATTTATTACTATTATCTAATACATATGCAAATCTAAATACATGATCAGCTGTATTACACTCACAATCAACGTATAGTGTTTCAAGGTTAAATATTTTGTCTTCAATTTCTACTAACTGATTATTTTCTTTTATAAATCTAAACATTATTAACCTCGTTTTGTATAAAATTCTTTATTTTTTTCATCGCTCGTTTTTCAATTTGTTCAATATTTTGATGAGTGGAATGATATTTCACTCCTAATTCTTTAAATGTCATCGGGGGATCTATTAATTTTCTACAAGTAATAATATCTAAACTACGTGCATCTAATTGTTGTAACGCTTTTGTTAATATTTCATATTGCCACTTTAATTCTTGTTCTTGTTCAATGATCTTAGCCGGGTCAACATCTGAAGACGTTAATATTTCTGCAAGTGAAAAATTAGTTGATACATCATCAGTAAAGTCAAAAGGTACTTCACGATGAGACATACGTTCAATAACATCATACACATTTCGTGTAGTAACACATAACTCTGTCGCTATTGTATTAACTAAGTCGGCAGTTAATTGTTCACCTTCTTTAATATATTTGTTAATATTAAAAAACACTTTTCGATGAGGCTTTGATAATATAGTTTTAACCACATTATTATTCTTTATAATATATTCAACTATAGCTGCTTTTACCCAATATACTGCATATGACGCTAATCTAACACCTGCGTATGGATCAAAATTAGATACAGCTTTCATCAATCCAATGTTACCTTCTTGTACTATATCAGACAATGGAATATTACATTTTTTAAATGTTTTAGCAATATACACCACAAATCGTAAATTAGATAAAATTAATGTTTGAGCCGCAGATATATCATTATACTCTTTATATTTTATAGCTAATTCATATTCTTGTTCTTTTGTTAATCTCGGAACACGGCGAATAGCTCGCATGTATAAATTAAAATCTCCAGTTGGAGCATCTGTTATTGATAATGTAAATGTTGTCATTATTATTTACTCATAATTCCTTTATATATTATTTTTGATTCTTCTGGTGTTAGCACATACGAATTCTGATCATCCTCTGACACTGGTAAATGATTAATATCTAATACTACTATTTTTGTCAGTACATCATCATACACATAACCTTTAAAAATATATTGAACACCAGTATTAACTGTGAATTTATAATCATTAATATATGAAGCCATACATCAACTCCATGATGATTTAGGTATATACCAATTAATTATATGCCAGCCTGCACGAGTACTTTGAACTGTGATAGTTTCCCATACTCCCACAGTTTGTGTTTCTTTACCATCAATATTTTCAAATTCTGACGCACCTGATATAATAAATGTTGGTCCCATCGATTTAATTATATACGTGACCCCTAATGAAATTGTAACTGGTGGTAATGATATTATAATATCGTGATTATTTCCAGTTATTAAATACGTACCTCCAATATCAGAACTTAAGCTACAACTATCATCAAGCTCTGCTACATAGTTTAACGATCGAATTGAATTTATTAAATTACCATCACCAAATGGAATTTTATACCATTGATCTACATAGAAAAAAAGTGATTTCATTCCTCTATGATAAAAAAACATACCTTCGAGCCCAGCTATAGGTAATGTATCACCACTTTCGCACGCCACAACAATTCTTCCAACTGCTGGTACTACTATTTCTGTTTGACCATATTGTTTCATTTTTTCTCCGTAATATTATAATTACTAAATTCAATTATATTATCTACAACTTCACTAGTAATTGTTATTGATATCATAACTTACAATTATATTAAACACATTAAAAAACCACATATGTGGAATTATAATGGTTTTTTAATTTTAACACAACTTTTTAACTTGCAGAAGTTACCGGTACAGGTGGACTGATTTTAAAATCTTGATAGGCTAATTCAATAGCTAAACGAATAACGTCTTGACCTATTGTTAATTGTTGGGCCGCTAATTTTGTTATAATTACAGCAATAGCAGCGTTACGCTTGGCAGATGATGATAATAATGTTGGATCAAATGCTACTTGTGCAACAATCTCTCTAGCTAATGGTACAACTATTACCAATTCTTTTTGTAATGCTTCACGAAATAATACTGATAAAAACTGACCTAACACACCAAAAAAGTTAAGTAGTTGAGCTCTAATATTCATATATAATACTCCTAAAATTGTTATAATAGTATTTATATAATATTAAATACTTATGTCCAAAGTGAAGCTCGTACTCGAACTAACCGTATCATCATATCAGTATCTTCAACATTATAATCATTTTGTATTTCTCGAATTTGTCTTAACATAGGTTGTAATACATCATCAACATCGTCCCATAATTGCCAATCTCTGGTATCACAATGACTATTATATCCAGTTGATTCATATGGATCTAACCTATTTGGTCTGATTTCTGTCCACCAATTATACAATGCTAATTGTTCTTGAGCTGTATAAGATTGTCTTCCATCTTCACCAGTTAATGTAATCTCCCAATTAAGATATTGCAATCCTTGTTCGCGAGATCTATATATTAAATACCATGGAGTATTACTATATGAATTACTTTTACATAACCGTTGCATATTTGCTTTTTCAATTTCAATAAAATCAACTAATAAATTAAACATTGAAAATATTAATCGTTCATCAGTTTCATACCACTCACCTGGTGGTAACCCCGTAGGTACATAATGTGTTTTTATAATATACCTATACCTAATATAATACAATATATCATATAATTTATAAAACGGATATTGTAAAACTTCTTGAATACTATCTATTTTATTATATAACCAATTTATATATGGATGCTCAATTACAAAGCGAGAACCCCAATTGTCCCATTCTTTTGCGGTTCCACAATATAATCTGGTTACCCCAAAATATTCTTCAACCCGTTTTAACAAAGAAGATGATGTCCAACGTGCTACATTATACATTTGTTTTCCTTTATAATAATTTTAAATGACCAGTTATTTTATCAATTTCATCTACATCGGCAGGACCTATTGCACAACTTGTAATAGTCGGAATACCGTGAAATTCAGTAAGTCCTAAATCTGTTGTAATTTTATAATTAATACTTGCAAAATCAGCTTGTCTACAAAGATCAATTATTTCATCTTCTGAATTTACTCCGACAGTTATTTTGGTATACTTACCATTAAATAACTCAAACGTATCACCATTTAACCATTCAGTTAAATCGGCTGTTAATGGTATAAAAATACCCATTTCATTGTTATGTGATAAAATCTCACCTTGTTGTAAAATAACATTAACTGCACAGTGCGCACCTTGGATAATTTGCTTTCCACATCTCATATTAAGATCAGTTCTCATAACTATTATCATTTTTTTCATAATTAAGATTTCCTAAAAACTGTAAGCCAATAAGGCATTAAATGTATTTTATTACACAATAAAATAAGTATTGATACTATTATAACACTAATTGAAAATTGTATGTCAAATAATGGTGCAATCCCGACTAGCACAAAACCAAGTACAATATAACAAATATTATAAACAATTAATATTTCACCTGCATCATCTATATTGGTTTCTTTGCTCATTTTGCCCCCACTTATAAATTAATAATGTGCAATTATATCTTAATTAATTAAACAGCTCAACTATTATTTCAAGCAAGCAAACTGCACGTGCATCCAATCGAAATCACAAGAGCGACCTAAACTTGTCGCACCTTCACTTTCCCAAAAATCAAACCATTTATTGTATATTGGTTTTGCAAAAGTAGCTGTGGCGTGATTCATTTTTAATTGATTACGACTTGGATCAAAGTCTAACGCGGTACCCCAACTATGTACACTATAATTAGTTCCACCTCGCATTTTACGTACATTTAAACATCCACCATACAAATCAAGTCCAAGATTCGATATATCACTACCATAATGAGCTTTAGTTTGCTCCAATACACTCAATACACTCTCAGCTATTTTTGTATGACATTGAATTTTATTAGCTATACTTTTAGTGTCCCAAGCAATACGTAACGGATACGGAACCCGTATCATAACTTGATTAGTACCAACAGGTCCGTAAAATGCATTTAATGCAGCTGTAGTTTGTAATGGCCATTTTGATGTTGTTTTACGACCTAATGTTGGTGATTCAGTACGAAATGGTTCAGGTAATTTTCCAGTTGATAATAATACCACAAGATCATCATAACAAGATTCTGTTTGATCACCAAAATATCCATCAATTTCACCTACTTCTAAACCATGATATTTACAAATCCATTGTAATGTACCAACAACCTTACGATCAACATTCCATTGAATTGGAACATCAACTAAATTGTTTATTTGAGCCATTGTACTACTACCTAAAATACCATCAACTGTTAGTTTAGTTTTCTTAATATTATTTAACTCTCTTTGTATTACTTTAATATATTCAGCATTCATATGAATACCCTCCAATTATTTCATATATTTATAATTATAATATGTATAAATATATAGATATAAGGAGCTACTCGTGAAATTACTAGAACTTAATGATACAAAATCTCCATACGAACATATTGCCAATAATATTATATCGACATGTAAACCGTTTTTGGAATTAATTAACTATGATACTGATGAATATGTATTATACAGAGGTGCAGGTAAATCATTAAATCCAGTTATTATATTACCTGGGTATCGCGATAATAGAAAACCAAGAGATATCCCTATACACTTACATGCTGCAATTAATAGAGTGTTTAAAACAAAATTTGGAATCCCGTTTAGAAATGGTACATTTACAACAAGTAATATGTCTGATGCAGAAACGTACAGCTCAACTATATATGTTGTAATACCACTTGGTGAATTTAAGTTTATCTGGTCTCCACAAATTTCAGATTTATTTAATTATTTAAATAGAAAAACAAAAGATCTGTTTGGTACTCTTACATCCTTATATCATGAAGAACCTAAAGTTATCGGAACATTATTAAAATATATTGATACACCAGAATTTGAATCACTATATCAAAATACAAACTTGCGAGCAGGAATTACAAGTGGACATGAAGTTATGTTATATGCAGATAACTGTTACTATATTAATTGTAGTGAATATACCCAAATATCGAAACTTATACAACTTAACCGCACTCGTTAAGTTTTTGAGTCATAATAAAAGCTAATCGCGTTGTATAATCTGAAATTATTTGTTCAATTGATATGTGATATGTTGTAGAACAAATAGCAACTATATTATCTAATTGATTCCATATAGCGGATTGTCTAGTTGTAATAATATCTAGAACTGAGTGTGATGATGTATCATCGTGTAAAGCTTGAATTATAACATTTGTGGCGTGATATACTAAATTGTCAATTACTTGACGATATGCTTTTGAATTATCCATTTAAGTACTGCTCCATGTTTAGTTTTAATATTATATAGTATATTATAATACAAACTTATAATCAAGTTTATATTACAATATGTATAATATTAAACCAATTTATGTGAACTTCTCTTAGGATAAAGACCTAGGGGCTTCTAAACTCATCATTAAATTGTTTCTGTGGATTTAACTAATGTATTTAACCCACGTACATTTATTTCTGTCATGATTTTATTTTTGTCCCGAGGTCTAATAATGTGATTAGCTTCTTTTAACAACGTAGCATTAGACAATCCTTTGACACTTACCTTACTTTTACGTCCACCAATTTTAGCACCAACTTTAATAGCAATAGACTTCATACTACGAACATGTGCAGCTTTTCTTAACTTTGGCATTTTACTTCCTTTTTAATAATATTGTTAAATTATGGGTACTTGACAACAATTGTTTTTCATTTTCACTTACATAAACTAATGACTTTACCCAATTACCATTATAGGTAAGAGTTCCTAAAAATTGACCTGGCACACTACATATCCAATCATCAAATTCAGTACATACGTTAGGTTGACAAACCCACCCATATACCATACCGTTTTTACTTACAGTAATACAAACAACATCTGATTCGGATGGTACATCAATATACTCCGTGATATAATACTCTTACGGTTTCAATTCTAGTATTAATACATAATACACTAAACATACAATTTATTATTTAAGCACTAGTAGTTTATATCAAACACTTTAAACGTTATAATAATCATCCAATGAAGATAAAATCCACTCAACTTCTTCAAGTAATTCTTGATTAGTTGTCCTTGTTACATCGTTTATATCAACATATTTAGGTTGTTCTATGTTATAAGACGCACCCGTTAGCATATACTGCTCATTAACCGGGATTCCCCCTGTAGTTATTAATGTGTTCATGATTATAATCTCTTTAATTGTTTACGTGCCCGTTTTGCTTCAGCTTTATTAATACGTTCTATAACTTCAACACTTAACGGAATATTTTCAGCTCTAACTGTTTGTTTCATATTTACAATATCAGTAGTTGAACTATATACATCACCCCAAATATCTTTTAATTTATCTGAAATACCTTCTGTTGAGAAAGATAACCCAACTAACGCTGCTAATTGTGATTTACGCATAGTTTTTATTCTCTACCTAGTTATATGTTATTATTATAATATACATATATGTACAATGCAACTATTATTTACAAAGCTTTTCTATGTCTAAAGGATTCACGTAAATCAAAACCATGTCCGACAATTTTATCCAGGTTACCAATTTCCACAGGAGGTGAAATATCAGGGTTTGTACGAATAGTATTACTCATAAAATAAGCAATATCTTGATACATTATTTCTGCTGGTATTACAGATGCAAAACCTAAATCTTTTAAAATTGGTAATTCACAACATACTGTCACCATTTGAACACGTTTTCGATGATAAGCATTCTGATCTTGATCATTAAGATATCCCAAACCATTCTCAACAACAAAAACTGGTTGATTTAATAACCTACACAATTCGATAGCGGATGAATTACTTGTTCCAAAAAATAATTCTGGTTTATTATCACGATCTAAAAAACTTTTACTTTTCTTATCAGGACATAACCTTTTCATTATATCTGATTCAGGTGTTACTATAGTCCAAGGTTTAATTGGTTTATCTGTAGGGTGTTCTTCAACAATAAGATAATACTTACCGGCTACAATACACCATTTAAAGTTACAATCTTGAAATTTACTACTATAACTATGCGGGAGAGATCTGTGTAAATTAAATTGAAATTTAAGAAATTGAGGTAAATGAATATCTCCCATATCTTTAAGTGGTTTTAACCTATGTCTTATATAAACAACTTTAGGGTCACCACCAGTAATATGTTCAATATGATCATAATAGTCTTTGAATACACTTTTAATAATCAAAATTATTTATCCTATTCAATTTGCAAATCTTTCCATTTAGTGTAATATACATTTGCATTTGGTTTTTTAATCATCATCTCTATAACTAAAATATCTAAAACCGCAGATTTATCCAATAATTTATTTTGTTCAATGAGCTCGTTAGCTTGATCTCGTCTACTTATACCGAACTTATGTGTTACTTTTTTAATTGTTTTAATAACATTAATGTCTTTTGTTTTAATGTCAACTGGATTACGAAGCATACGCATAATATTACCATTTTCATCAACTAGTTTATTTGCTTTACCTGCAGCTTCATTAACGATATCTAAAATAGTTTTCTTTGTATCACATAACAAATTTTGGATAATTCCTTGTATAATATATTTAAACGTTATCTCAGCAACTAACGTATCTATTATTGATACTGGTATAGGTATACCAGTTAATTGAGTTATTAATTCTTCATATTGAGTCTTACTGAGATTACAATAGTACTCGTTTACATCTTGTATAGCCCATGTAATTGAACTAGACCTTATTTTCATTTTACTCAGTATACTTAGCATTTTATCTCCACGAGAACACAATCATATACTATTATAGTATACATTGCAAATAAATGCCACTTTATTGATATAATTTACATATATCTGTATTATAATTAAACCACTCACATTTACCTGGTTAATTTACTGAAGCTACTACACAATTATTGTATTATGAATATCACGTTCTGCAATAAACCAATCATATTGGTCATTTCCGTGAATAAAACCACGTTTTTCTGCCCTATAATACGCTGCCACTCGTATCATATCTTCTATTGCAATTGTAGGTTTTTTCAGTTGTATAACAGGGGTAGTAAAACCAAAACTTATTAAATTTATAAGACTTTGTGGAGAATACCCTTTAATACCAATTTTAACTGTACTTGTCTCTAATAATGTTCCAAACACTCTATCCCAAAAAGAAAATATCGCACCATAATTACTATCATGTTCCTCTCTATTCATAGAGTGATGTGTTTGATGTAGTGATGGCCCAATAAATAATTTACTTAATATATTTTCATATTTAATACTAACATTAGTGTGATGAACCATAACAAATAAAATAGTTATCAATTCATGTATTAATAATATAAACCCATTAATACCTATTATTGTTACAAATACTACTTTTAATACATTTGTAAAAAATAATTCAATAAAGTGTACACGAAATGCAGTTGATACGTTTAAATATGAATCATTATGATGTACTCTATGAAACATCCATAACCTATCATACTCATGACAGATTCTATGCCAATAATACAACAATAAATCTAATGATAAGAATGACACTATAATTTTAACATTATTATTGGTTATAAAGTTAAATATTCCATTATATGAATGTACATCAACTAATAATAGTAACGATGATGCAGATAATACAGACAAAATTATGGTGTTAACAATAAACATACCAATATTTGTTTTATATGATTGATATAAGTTTTTTGTTGGATATTTTTCTCTAGGATGTAATGTTTCGTATACTAATAATATTGAAAATACTATTAATATCACTACAATCATCAAGTTACTTGAAACAGAAATAGACCGGATATAACCGATCACAATTTGCATAATTAAATCTAACATGGGATTCTCCTTGTTATTTTTTCGATATACTCATTATCTCCGGGTTCACTGTGAGCACACTTTATTAGGTATTTTAATATTGTATTTATCATAAAACTATATTAAAGTAACATTAACATCTAATTATAATTTTAATCATAATATAATTATAATATGATTGGCTTAAAATAATATTAAGAACACATTAAAATCACATTAAAAAATATTTCTATCCTAAATCAATATTTTGCGAATTCCATTAAATATTTTCCATGTTTTCTACATAATTAATTTTAATCATGATCTAATATAGTTGATATAAATGTATGTATATCAACTATAGTTATATGATTGTAGTATATGTATAATAACCCAAACATTATCAGAGTTGATAATATAGCTATCCAGTACATATATATGTGTATGTTAAACTCATTTTCGTGTATATTAATTTGTTCGCTCATAATTATACCAATGTAAATATTGATGTATATAAAACTTAAAGACTGTTATAATAACAACCTTTAAACCAACCGCTATTATGTATAATAAATATATTTGTAATAACGCCCAATTATTAATACCTAATTACATCAATAATACACTAATTATTTCGTGTATTGTATAACTTTTTATCCTCTCAATTATACCAATCACATTTATAAATATTGCTATTATTACACCTACTAAAATAAAAACTTATATATTTGCATGTTTCCTCTTAAGTCTCTTAGGGAGATGCAATGATAATGTTAAAGTATATATCTCATCACTTTAATCTTAGGCCTATGCATATCGACGGTTTTTTGACATAATATACAAGTTTTAACACCAGGTAAAACTATTCGTCTTGTTTCCGGTATAACTTCACCGCATTTAATACAATTATGTAAACTATCACCACTTGGTATTAATAATTTACATAATTCAATTTGATTTTCACGAACATCTTCTGCACATTGCCATGCATCATCTACACTACCATATCCAGCCATTTTTAGACTCTTATCAAAAATACATTATAATACATTTAACCGGTAATTGCAAAAATTACTTATCTACAAACCTTCCATTCGATGGCGTATACCTGTTAGTTGAAGCCACCTATTTCGAATAAAGTAATAATAATCAAGAGGTTCTAACCCATAATTACCAATTGCAAACCCATCATTAATTTCAATTAATATAGTACTACCATCTTCAAGTACACCAAAATCTAATGTATATGCATGATAATCAAGTATCTTTATTGATTTATTAACACATATTTTAATAAAATTAACATCAGGAAATGATAAACAATCACCACGACAATGCTTCATTCCAATAATTTTATGACAATTAATATACAACCGATATTCACTTATAATTTCAACTACATCTTGTGACCAAACTAACCCTTTGTAGTTTTCTGAAAATATACTAACGTATAATTTATCAATAGCTACAAATCCAGTAAACGCTTTAATTTTGGAATACGGTTTAATAAAAGAAGGAAATTTAACATCTTGAATATCAATAACAGTAATATTTCTACCTAAAAACTCTTGAAATAATGATATATCAACAGCATTTGGTATTTGAAATCCTGCATTTTGAAGCCAAAGTGAACATGTTTCAACAGAACCAACTACAATATTAGTAGGATCATTTGATACATCTGAAATATTTTGAAACGCTTTTACTTTAATACCACATTGTTCAGCACCCATTTTTGCAGAATAACAAAAATCAAAAGCTAATCGTTGTTTATTAGTAGTTAATGCTTCAAGATATAAAATAGGTTTTTTCATATTACGCTGTTTATAAAAAGTAAAACCACATCTGATGTTTCACAGATATGGTTTACCCAACCAGGAGAAGTAGGTTTAAACTTTTGCTTTTAATCGAGCCATACGTTCTTGCAATGTTTCGGTTGATGCCGCAGGTGCATCATCCAAATATTTGCTTGCAGCGGCAGAAACAGTTACAACAGGTTTACGTAATTGTTCAGCAGCAATTCGGCTTTCATTAGCTGCTTGTTGTGTTTGTTCAACGCGTTTTTGTAATGCGTTTTTTGCAGCATCAAATTTATCACCAGATGTTTTCAAACCGGCTAACACTTTCGCTTTTTCCAAATTTTGCTTTTGACGTTCAGCGTCGACTTGTGCAGTCTTCAAATCAGCTTTAGATTGGTTTAAAATTTCACGTAACTGTAACAACTCTTGTGCTACTTCATTTGAGGCAGTATCGAGTTCATGCATCAAACGCTCAGCATCTTTGTATTCACGTTCTTCTTTTTCCAATTTGGGCATCATTTTTTCAATGCTATCCAATAACTCAGATAATGCAGCTGCTGCTTCAGTATTATTCGGATCTTTATCCAAATCTGCCTGTGCGCGTTCAGCACCATTCATTTTTTTATCATATACAACTTTAATGTCAAGATAATCTTGTTTTTCACGTTTGAAGTCAGTCTGAGCAGCTGCCAATTGCTTCACGTATTCAGCGTGTTTTTCTTCCATCTGTTTAACAGCAACTTCACTGACGGCTTCTGGATCAATATTGGCTGCAAAATTGACCAATGCTTCATCTGCTTGACCAGCTTTAACACCAACGAAATGCTTAAAAAAGTTTAAACTCATATTTATTACCTACTATTAATTAAAATTTATATTATATACTATATTGTGGCTAAAATCAACCGATGTTTTAAATTATTTCTAACTGTATAATACCGATGTTGAATCCGATGTAAATACTTACTACACCTGGTGTATTCATCATCATTATACAATACTCATTGTCATCAGGTGTGATTTCACGCTGATATACACGAATCAATCTATCAAACGCACTATCACCTGCAGATGTAACCCTAACTTTGATTAAGCCTGAGAAATCATTATATGTATATTTTTCACCAGCTTCTTCAAGTACAATAACATCATCAGTTACCATAGCAGGTTGCTCACCTTCAGGTATACCAATCGTCATCAACTTATTTAAAAAGTAAATAACTTTTTCAGTTGTATCATACAATAATATGTAATCTTTAACTCCAATTTTATCAAATTGAACTTCTTCAAAAGGATTACCATCAATATCAAAATATAAAAACTTATTTACAATTAATGGGTCAATTGGAAAACCGAATAATACATTTTTAAACATCACCTTTAACGATGGATCTAATTTTGCCATGCGACCAATATATAAATCATCCGGAAAATATTTACTACGGTGTATTGCATTAACCATAGTGTGATCGAAAATCTGACCTCTATGTTGACTCACATCTACTCCATCTGAGTTAATTGTTGATTTGGGAACATAGAACCATGTTCTATAAACATAAAATCCTATTATTCCAATTATTACACATATAACTACTATACCAAAAATCATTATACCCCCTAATTTATTATTGAACTGATTCTTTTAATGCAGTACTATTCAGCATTAATATATCAAACGCTGTTTTGTTACTATCAATCCAAGATTGAGGAGTAATTAAACTTGTTTTAACAGCTAACGTATCTGTACCTCTATTTGTACCAAATCCTTTGAATTTATCGTTAATTAAATTCTTATAATGAGAATCCATTACTATAACCATTTGATACGAGGGTTTACCATCAGCAAAGTCTTCAGCATTGATCGGTACTAACTTCATCTTACCGGTTGCATCTATTGCTTTAAATAACGGAGATTCAGGTGTTGATACACTAAATACACAACCACCTGCACTTACAACATCATTTGCAGCTTGTAGACTTGTTTTACTTGTATCTAATTTCAACTTAGCCAAACTTGGTATTTTTGCCACCAATTGATTATATGTAAATAAGCTACCAGTTTGATCAGATCCTACATAAACTGTAGTATTAGCAGGTACGTCTTTAAGCTTTTCATATGATGTAGTGCATGCTAACCCTACAATTTCCAACTGATTTAACGTCATTACTTTAACTAAATTGGGAGTAGTATTCGCAACATCGTCTTGTACAAACGACATATCACATAACCCGTTTGCCATTTCTGCGATATTATCTGCAGATCCATTTGAAACTATTGTATTAGTTTTTACTTTTGTAAATTTTGTAATCTGACTAGTAAATCTAGAATAATCAGATGCGACAGAACCAGAACATATTCGAATTGGAACGAGGCCGCTAGTATCAATATTTTGTGCAGTATAAATGCTCGAATCAATTCCCGGAGTTATATAACTCGGATTAGGCTTAATACCTTTATTTTTATATTCAACCATTTCCCGATCTAAATCTACTAACTTATCACAAACATCTTTATCTCCTTTTTGACATGCAAGATTTGCATCAGTTCTCCACTGTTGAAATCCGGGCTCATCTTGATGATTATAATACATTTGTCTATCACCGAGATTATCTAACAATGCAGCAAACATTAATGCATCCCAAGGACCATAATTACTTGTTGACGGCATATGTGTAGATCTATGTGGTATATACCCTTCATAATACGTTTGTCTACGTTCAGTACGATATTGTGGACTAAACACTCGATTTACATCGGTTGGGGATAATACTACTTGTGGAGATACAGGTTTAGATTTAGTTTGAAAGTCTTTATATAATAAACCTGCAGCTGACCCTGTGGCTCCTTTATTACCAATATTGCTTAATTGTTTATCACGTGTTACAACAATCGGTTTCGGATTACTATTTGAGGCTGCAGCTGTTGCTGCTGTTCCAGTAAATATTGCTGTTGATGTTGACCGCCCACCAAATAAAGCACGATTACTTGAAGAACTTGAAGCACTTGACCCGGTACTTCTTGAATAAGTAGTACCGGGTGAGGAATAACTCCGAGATGTTGAGGAACTTGAGGAACCTGACCCACTACTTCTACCTCCAAAACTACTTGGTTTAGCATCGACTGTTATTGACACAATCATCATTACAATGAATGCCGTTATGATTGATATATTAAATGTTTTCATATAATTTTTTATTTAAGGTTAAAATTAAATTCACTTCATACTTATTATCATCATAAATTATACCAGCACAATAATAGTATATTAAACTTTCTTGTATGCATTATATCCTGTATAATCTATAGTATAACCGTTTTTAATTAACATACTTTTTAAATCAGGATTATTTATGCTTTCAACATATATACTTCGTCCTAACGTTTCAACATGTTGCATTAAATTTTTAAAATGACCACGTTTTTGATATTTGGTAAACACAGTCACATTAGCAACGTCAAATGTGCACTCACATACTCCATCAATATTATGAAACGCTTTTCGAACATACACTTTCATGTATTTGTTCTCTAACCATGCGGTGCGAATGTTACTTAATATGAATACATCGAGTTGAGTTATTATATCTATTTCATTTATGTTTTGCATAAAAATATAATTTAAATAAATAAAATTATAATTCAATAAACATTAATATGCAATAAAAACCCTTCTATTTATAAAATAAATAGAAGGGTTTTTAACAACACAAGTAATTTTTATATCATTGGAGCAAAGGTTTTTAAAGCTAAAATTATTTTATACGCTTTATTAACAGCTACATAAACATCTTCTTTAAACATAGCAGTATCAATTCTATCTAATCTTGCTATATCATCAATTAATTCATTATATTCTGATAATGAAATTTCTTTACGAGCAAATCTTTCATTAAGTGTAATAGCGTGTTGTGCAGCTGTTACTACTTCTGGGATAGGTGAGTTTAAAAGCTCTTTTACGTCTGCATTCTTATCCATAATTTACATTTGTCCCAAGGTGTGTAAAATTGTTGTGGCACCTGAAGAAATATTTTTTAATTTTTCTTGACAGTATCCAATAGAAGGGGTTCCTTCTTTATACCTTATTTGTAGTTGTGAAATCAAAGAAGCCATTTCAGTAGTTGCTGTTGTTATTTGTACACGACCGCTTCTATTTGATGTTGATACATATTGATGTGCGATTAAATCACTTAACTGTATTACACTATTATTAATTTTATCGGTACCACATTCTGGAATAGCAGCATCAGCTGTCATTTTTAATGTGATATACCTATCATATTCAACAGGATCAAATGTAAGTATTGCACATCCTGTCAACCCTACTATTATTAATATTGCAATTGTAGTTTTCATATTCTCTCTTTTAAGTTAAAATTCAAGTATTTCAAGATTTACGTCATATATTTTATTTTCATGTAATATAATTTTGTAATCTAATCCGTTTGCTAACACAACTGGTATATAATCGTAATTCACAGTGTCTTCATTCAACTTTATTCTTCTATTTTGTACAATATTTGATAAGTACGTCATTAACTCCGGCGAACAGTTCAATAGATGATCATTATGCGCTTCAACTATTAACGCAGTAGTACCCGCTCTTGGTGTTTTCTTACCTCTTGGTAAATACGTCATAATGTAAAAATTTTTATTATTATCTTGACTATCAAACCTATCATACCTGTATGCAACAATCACTGCTTGATCTAATTTTTTAGAATATACCAACATTTCTTCAGCTGGTACACTTTTTGTTGAATCCATGTGAATGACACGTTTAATCATTTGAGTATATAAATCACATAATTTATCAAATGATATATTACGAACTCTTTCAAGAAAACGAGCAGTCGCATGTGATGTATCAACAACAGCTCTACCATCATAAGAAAAAATAACATCTTGTTGACGTACTTCTTGTAATATTTGATTATATATAATTTCTTTTAATTTCATATTATATTTATTTCCAATAGTAATATTATTATTTATCAGATTATTACAATAATTATTTAATCTCACCAAGATTAATAAATGGAGTCGATGTACCCATTGTATAAACTGGTAATGTACCATTCCATTTTTCTACAGCATTTAATTCAATAATTTTAGGGCTATCATTAAGTGCTTTTCCTTTAATTGTAATTGCTTGAGCTTCTGCTTGTGCAATTAATAATTTAGATTGCGCCTCACCTCTTGCAGCTTCAATTACTTTATTTGCTTCTGCTTTTGCTTGAGCTACTTCGTTTTCTCGTTGAACAGTTTTTTGTGATGCATTGACTTTATCATTAATAGCAGTTTCAACAGATGTAGGTAGTCGCATTTTACCTATCCAATATATTTTTTCAATATTGATACCAATATCTTTTGTCTGATCTCTAACAGAGGCAATAGTATTAGCCATAAGATCAGCTTTTTTAGCACCATAAATATCAGCAATTGACATAGTAGAAGCTGTAGTTACTAACGCGTCTCTTACCATATTCCTTAAATACAATGAGGTAATTTCATCTATACCTTTTCTATATTTCTGAAATATTTTAGTAGCGTGATCTGCTTTAACGTTATAAGTAATACCAATATCTGTATTAATTTCCAACCCCTCTACAGATTGAAAAGTTAATGAATCATCATTTGGACTACCTTCATTTTTACTTAATGTCCATATTTGATTTTGAGAAAACGTTGGAAATGTATACAACTCATCATTCATTCCAATATAATATCTACCTGTACCTAATTCTTCTGTATCAACACCTTTATCAGATCCAAGTAAATGCACCTTTACACCAACATACCCAGCGGGAACTTTTTCCCAATTTGACCAAAATATCAATCCACCAACTAATACAACAGCAGCAATAAACCAACCGACAAAACTATTCATATTCATACTTAAATTATCCTTATTCATATTTAAACTATCCTTATTTTTATTTTAATTATTTTAATACATAATTAAATTACCATTAATCTGTTTTAACACTCCACCGATATGCATAATATGCAAATGGAATTGTTAAAATTACTAAAACAAAACCTAACATAACTAAACATCCAGATTTACTAGATATTAAGATAGGTAATAACCATCCTATATCTAATAAAATTAATAATGATGAGAACGCTAGTCTTATATAGACTCTCATCTTGTTTACATCCGTTGATTTTTTTAAATTAAGCGGACTTACCTTCATGATATGGTTTCCCTATATTTGCATAATATAACACAGAAGTCTCAGCTGGTAACTTACGATTTACAGATGTCGATTGTATGTATATATCCCATTGACCATGATCGCCCGGTGATACTTTAATATGTCCGTAATTTGGTAAACCTAACATATCACGAACTGCATCGCCAGTATAAACTAACCCGGATGACTTATCACGAATGATAATTTGTTTGTAGTCTTGAATATCTTTTTCTGGTTTTACTAATTGATAAAACCCAGCCCCTTTTAACATTTTTTGACCGTGTAAGTGTGACTCACAAAAATCACGAATTTGAACACCCGCTTCTGAATCACTTACGACCCAAAAACTAACTTGATTTGTGATATCATGTAATTTCTTTTTGATTTCATCAGGACTAACATCAGCAATATTAGTAAAGAACCGGTCAGTTGATCTAACCCCGGATCTTAAATTATTATAGTACCCACTTAGTGCAGTACTTGTTTCTTGTGTTGCTTTTACAAAACCTGCTTCTGTTTGATCCCATTCGAGAATATTACCTGGATGTATACCAAATTTTGTTAATGATTTCGCATAACCTTTAGGTACACGAAATACAAAAGTCCATTTATCAGTCGCTTGTAATTGTTGGATTTTTTGAAATAATGTATGCTTCCATTTAACTGAGCTATTTTCTTCACCATCAGTAATAGCCATAACTAAGAACGCAACAGTATCCTCATTTGCATCAGGTGCGGCTTCAAATAATTCGATCAATGTACCAATACTATCAAATAATGGAGTTGACCAACCATCAGCATCATAATCAGATGTGGTAATTTCCTTTAATACATTAACATTTGAATTAGTTATAATTCGTTCAACAATACCCTGTCTACCAACGCCACATTTAACAACACTAACTATAGTGTCTATACCCTCTGCATTAGCTTTAATTTCTTGAATTTGATTATTGTAATCAATTGCAGCATACTTAGTAAGATGTTTCATAGACGCACTATGATCTCTACTAATCCCAGTATAACTTTTATAATGTTCTTCTATCATATTTAAACTCCTTTAAGAAAATATGAGTTTATACTAAATGGCACAATTGATCAACTAAAATTTTATTTAATTTATTTTTTAATATGACTTTTTAATTTAGTTTTAAAGCAATTATCAATAAATTTAACAACGAATGTTGGTTCAATCAATTTTAACATTCTTGAGTAATCTACTGTCCATTCATATAAATAATCTTTAGGTATGGGACTATCATTATTATTTGAAAGTTCATATAATAGTTGCATATCAACTAACTCTGTTAAATATGGAAATGTAATGGTTGCAATTACACTACCAGTATCATAATGTTCATCAACTCGATGAATGGTTATTCTTCCTAGTGATTTATACGAAGTAATCATTTTTTGAATTGCTGTAATACCATATAATCCACGTGTTAACGGTAATTCACCTGGGTGAGTGTTAAATAATTGACCTTCAAACAAATCGATAATATTTTTTGGTATTAATTTAGTATAACCAACAGAGATTCCAATTAATCTACGTCGAATTGAAAGATGCACCAAATGATGAAATACCACTTCAAGATCGTCATCTGGAGATATATAGATTGGATTATTTGACTTAAAATGATTACCCACAAACTTAGCTAAATTGCCAGATTCAGATGTAAATAAAACTAAGTTATATAGTGTACGACTCACAAAAAACACCTATTAATCAACCGGGTGTAATTTACCATCACACCAAATAAGTATAATAAATATTGCACATACAACAATTGTTATTCCCATATAAGTCCAAAAACCAAAATACATTATCATCGTACCTGTTAACACTAACGATATAAATATTACTCGTCTGGTCGATGTGAAAATCACACTAAGTATTTTCGTTATTATTATGTCAAGTGTATCTCTTGTAAAAATTTGCATATTAAACCTATCTGGTTAATAAAATTAGTTATTATAATTAGTTATTATTTACTACATATATTATACATATAATGTATTATAGTATAATATAGTATAGTATAAGTTAGGAGAAAAATCTACTGTTGTTTAATGATAAAATTGATAGTAAATGTTTTATGATTATCTGAAGTATTATTTACAGATGTAAATATATCAACAACTTTAACACCATTATTAGATAATAAATTAACAGTATCAAACAATATCATACCATCTTCATTAATTTCATATGTAGTTGATATATTATAATGTTGTTTTTTATTAGAAGTTTTTATACTATGTTTAAGATGTTTAGCCTCCTGCAACAACGATTTTAGTTTATCTTTTTTTGTAGGATCACGTCGAACTTTTTTTATATCTTTAATTATTTTATTAAGACGTGCTGTAAAAATTCCATTAAATGCTGTTATGTTTTTTTCACTCGGTATATCGGTGCTCATAAAATTACATTACTTCCTTCTAGTATATTGTTTGTGTATTTTTAAGTTTTTATCTAACCAAGCTTTATATCTAGCTTTAATAACATTTTTAATAAAAGAATTTACTTTTATATCCGCTTCATTATGAAAAATTGTATCACACCGATGTATATAATCTTTTACTAATAATTCATAAAATACAATTGTTGATTCAAGTTTTTTAACGACATCGTTACAACTGGTTTCAATGTAATTAGCACGAATATTAAATTGATTTAATGTGCGAGCAACTTTACGGTTGATTTTATTACTATTTGTGTGTTCACATACAACATCTGTAAGTACTAATGCTGCTACAGAAGATCCATATTTAATATTTAGATTCATAATAATTGTACTCTTGAAATTATATATTAGACATTGGATTATTTTGTGAGTCTACATAAACATTAATTGGTTGATAATCGTTATCTTCTGATATTTGACAATACGTACATATAATTAATATATCACCAACAACTGCTTTTCTAGCTGCAGCTCCTCTAACTGAAATTATATTAGGTTCACCTTCTATTGCATACGTAGTAAATCGTTCTCCATTATTTACATTATATAAATGAATTTGCTCATATGATTGTATATTTGCAAGCTGCAATAAATCAATAGAAATTCCACAAGATCCTTCATATGACAAATTTGAGTCTGTTACCGTAACCCTATGTATCTTAGATTTTAATTTCGTTATAAGCATAATAATTATTCTGTACACTTTATATACATTGCGGTTACTTTATATATACCAGGAATATGCTCTATAGGTTTAAACATATATTCCCTGTTCTCAGGAATGTTATCACGCATTAAATGTTTTAAATAATATTGTTGTGCGAATTCAAGTGATACATAACAGAATATCTCTTCTATACTAACAATATAATCATCTTTTTGTATCCCAATCCACTTATCAAAAAGTTCATCTAAATCTTTTATAGTACTAATAGTTTGTTGAGAACGGGGAAATGTTCTAAGATTATGTGTTAACATTTTCTAATACTCTAATTACATCAATTATTGAATATACAACATCGAACTCACCAATAACAGGTTGTTTAAGCGCTGCTACTTGTTGGTAAATAGCACTTTTTGGTACTGTTTTATCTTCACGAGTCACTTGACGAGATAATAATATATCTACATCTACATCAAATACAATAGCAATTTTTGTATAATTGTATTTACTTGCTTCTGTCAACCAATACCTACGAATTTTTGGAGACAAGTTAGTGTTATCTAAATATATTTTGCTTTTTTCACCTAACATTTTCTCATATATAACTTTTACTTTAGCTACAAAATCTTTATCATTATTTGCAGCTATCCAAGCTTTAGCATAATCATCACCGTATAATAAACAACGTATACTATCCTTTGATAAATTATGTAATTCTCGTTGTACACCTCGTAACTTATGATATAATGTGCTTTTACCACAACCAGACGGTCCAATTGGCATATATAACACAGACGAAGTTAACTTTAAAATATTATGCATATCGTTTAGGTGGTAGGTCTTCTGGTTCAAATTCCAATGGTTCTGGATGTATACTTGGAGAATTAACTAAAGCTAACACAGTACGTATATTTTTAACTTGTGATATTACAAATTCTCTTGCCGCTTGCGCAGTGTCAACTCCATCAACTTCATATTTTTTAATATTACCATTCTTTAAACGACATGTTACTTTATGTGCTTGCATTCATCACTCCATGATATTATAAGATATCCGTATCACAACCTTAATGTTATTTTGCCGGTTTACAACCTTCTTCTGATACTAATTTCGCTTTTGTTTTCATTACTTTTTTCGATTTATTTTTAGTGTGTTTTACAACTTGAGGTTTTTGTATAGTTAACACTGGTGCTATAATTGGTACAACTACAGGTTGTACTGGAATAATCTTTACACTTTTATTATCTAATTGTTTGGGTTCACTGTTAACACAATTATCATCACAAATAACATGAACATCTGAAGGTGGTGCAACCAATAATTCTGTAGAAGTATCAGCTGAAGATGGATACTCTGACTCTACCGTTAAATCTTTATTGACAACACCAGCCTCAATACTTACATCTGTTGCTTGTGATCCCGCATTTATACTAATACACGGAATCATAAACAATAATAATAAAAAATACTTCATTTGTATGCTCCTAAAATGGTAAATAAAGTGGTTGTAAGGCACCTAATGCTCCTAGAACCACAAGAACTAATAAAACAACAATAATAACTACTATATTTTGATTTCCATCTCTCATATTATAACCCCTTTATCGTATAATTAACAGCAATATTTTAAATATATGCTTGCTAACAAATAGTATAACTTCATGTATATTTATTATATCAAATAACTACAAAAAAAATCGTTTAATAGTTCCATATATGCGTTAATTGAGTACTCGATAACCTCTTTGCCTTAAACAATTTGAAAATGCACTTTTATAAGTTGCATTGGAACTTAATCCACCATATGTACCTCCCCCAAAACCACCTGCAGCAGCACCAATAGCAGCTCCAGTTCCAGGGTTTCCTGTGAATGCTCCTACAATTGCTCCACCTGCAGCACCTAATAAAGCACCACCTGCAGCATCAGTAATAGTTGAATTGAATGTACCACCAGATGCCTGTTTAGCAAGCATCTGACATTCAACCATTGCCTGATTGTATGCATTCGGATCATAACCTTGTTGTACTTCCGGTACATATCCACCTTGCTGCACTGATGGCGCTCCAGGTTGTGGTTGATATTGTTGTTGTGGTTGATATTGTTGTTGTTGTGGTTGATATGATGTGTCGACAGTTGGAACCCAACCACTTTCACTTGCGCAACCAACTAACAACAACATTACTATTATTAAATATTTCATTATTATCCTCCAAAATTTAAATATAATCCTGGTACAATTATTTGTACGCCACCTTGTCTTGGGTGATATCTATAACCGTGTGGTGGATACCGGTATCCTTGTGGATATCCATAACCTTGTGGATATCCGTAACCTTGTGGATATCCATAACCTTGTGGATATCCATAACCTTGTGGATATCCATATGTTGGTATTGAATAACTATAACCTTGTTGATATCTCCCATTATCATCGTCATCGTCATCGTCGTCGTCAGCGTATACTAATACACTAAACAATAACAGTATTAATAATAACTTATACATTTTATATTCCTTAATATCATAATAAATTAATTACCAAAAAATATACTAACACCAGGTGCTATAATACCAAATTGTTGACCATAACCATAATACTGTTGTGGGTAGTAAGGTTGTTGAATTATAGGATATTGTGGGTATGAAGGATAAGGGTAATATAGTTGACGTCCATATCCACCATGATGTCCTCCCCAACCACCACGATGTCCTTCCCAACCCCCACCATATCCACCGTGACCATGATGTCCTTCCCAACCCCCACCATATCCACCGTGACCATGATGTTCCCCACCGTCTGCATAGACTACCACATTAAAAAATAATACTATTATTAGTATTGTTAATTTATACATTTTAACACTCCTATTAGGTAATAAATTTAATTACCAAAAAATAAACTGAAACCAGGTATTGAAATACCAAATTGTGCACCACCATAACCATAATACGGTTGTGGATAACCATAATACGGTTGGGGATAACCATAATACTGTTGGGGATAATAAGGGTAAGGTGTATAACCGTAACCATAATAACGATAAGGAACATTATATCCTGGAATAGTAGCATTCCATTGACGATTGCTCCAATTTTGATTATTGTAAGCATTTTGCCCATTATTACTCCAACCACCTCCGTAACCGTGACCATATGCATATGCTGATATACTGCATAACAATATACCAATTAATATTAAACGTTTCATATATGTTACCTTTTAGTATTTATCCAATAATTATAATAATAAATGCATTAATCATTTGCAATTATAGAAATATTATCATTAATTTGTGTAGATATTGAGTTAGCACACCGGATAACACGTATTGGCCAAGCTATTGTCTCGTACGTAAGTGTATACAGTGTGCAATCCTCAAGTTCCGGTATATTAATTTTTACTTTACTTTCCAATACAAATTCAGTTGATGTTAATGTAGTTTGAGTTAATTTATTCTCATTATTATATGACATATATATAAATGTAACTATTAATATAACCACTATCACAGTTATAATAATTCCAATAATTGTAGATTGCATCTCACCTTTTAACATTCTGTTTCCTTACTACAACTCATAATACCGCCATCTTCCTCTTCACTTTCATTAATATCAGCTGATTCTGTTGTATCTGGTGAATTAATCATCAATTCTATTATCATTAATTCATAATCAGTAAATTCATGCAAATATTTTTCGAATAACATACCAGCACAAAAAACTGCAATTACTATACAAATAGTAGTTATAATTAATGTAACCCGGTTACTAGTTATACTAAAAGTCATATTAGGTTTTTCTTGTATATTCATACATCTTTATATTGGTTAGTCAAAAAATTAAATTATATAACAACTAAATTAGTAGCACACTCAGAACAATATTTTGAGTTTATTTTATTCACTTTACCACATGTTTGACATATATTTTGAACCTTCACAGTAACTGGTTGAGTTACTAATTGACCATTTCCCACTATTCCAATCATTTTAAGTACAATAACATGTGTTTCACTTTCTACAGGAAAATTATCAATACTTTGAAATTGTTGATTAGAAATTGAACCTGGTACAGTTATTCCTGCATCATTAACTTGATCCATAAACCCCGTATTATTAGATGAATCACATGCAACTGCAGATCGATACACTGAAGTACTACTGTAAGACCAATATGGTTTTATAGAGTTTATATAAATTGATGGCAATGGTTTGTGTTCAACTTGAAATTGAACTCTAATAATACCGTCATCTAATCTTACACCACGATAATCTTCAATACTAGCTGTACGTTCAATGAATTTAAAACAATTACCACTAGTTAAATTCCTATTCTTTATATATCGTGTTAATTCAAAATCTTCATTTGAGTTAACAATAATTTTACTTTCGCCAGTTACTGATTCACCATCAATACTGATAGATACCTGTGCACGAACAGTATTTAAATTTTTTAATAAAATTGAAAACTCTGTTCCGAAAGGAACACGAACTGTATCGTTGAATTCACGTAAGATTTTACCATTTGCTTTTAGACAAGCAATAAACTTTGACTGATACATCATTTTTTTCTCCTTTGAAACCGGTGATTGACTAACACCACATAAATTAAAGTCAATAAAGGTAATAATTCACATATTATTCATAATTAAATAATATATGATAATTATAACATATTTATTTAAATAAATCCACTGTTACTTTATTGTTTTTATAGCTTATTGTACATTATTCATATTATGTATAAATTATAAATACTTATATAAGAAAATCAGTAGGATTTACTAGAGATTTATAATATTATGACTATGACTAACGCGAGTGAAAAAAGAATAACAGAACTTCTACTGCAGCTCTTAGAAGAAGCAAAGTTAAATCAGTCTCCCCAGAATAACACTACAGGAGGAGGAGTAATTACTTTTTCTCAAGCTGCGGCAGTGCTATTTGCAATTTTTACTCTAGGAGGAGGAATATTAGCTGCGTGGAATGGCGTTACTAGTAAACTTGACACACAAAAAGTTAGCACAGATTTAATTATTGAACAAATACATAAAGATATAGATAATATAGATATTAAGGATAAAGAGTTGCGTACAAAGTATGACAACCATCTAATTCAAATGCAAACAACAATAAAAGAATTAAATAATAAAATAGATGACTTAGATAGCACTGTTAATCAATTATATACTAGATCATCACAATCAAATCGAAATACAAAATAACTAATCACCCCTTACATAATAAAATGATAAAAATATTCAAATATATATTATTGATTATATTAAGTGGAATTCCTATAATGTTAAAAAGTGATACTGACGATCCAAAAATTATTTTTACAAACTATGATTTACCGAATACAGTATTCATGAATACAATAATGTTACAGCGTATATTTACTAGAAAAGAAACTTATTGGAACAACAGAGAAAATATAACTGTGTATATTAAACCAATAGATTCTATAGAACATCGCTTTTTTATAATGTCAGTATTAAACATGACAATATATAACTATAAACATAATTTAGAAGTAAATACTTATACTGCAAGAGCTACAAATGTAGTAGAAGTTCAGAATGATGCAGCTATGATACAGTTAGTTCATAGTCACAATGGAGCGATAGGTTATGTTAATTATCAATTAATTACATATAATAAAACTATAGTTATATGTGATGACCTACCTCAATGTCAATAAAACAAATTGTATATTTAATCTGTTTAATTATACCAAGTAATCAGATTTTTGCTATAACTTATGAGTTTTCAAATGGGATAAATTTACAGATTTCTGGATATTTAGGAGCACGATATATATTATCGCATGTTGAATTTGATGCAGCTGGAACAGGAATAGAAGCAGGGTTTATTACTAACCTTAAGTTAACAGATAGATTAGTTGTATTTAATCAATTCAAATATGGTACGACTGTAGATGATATATTGGTATACAATCACATTGCGTATACTCCTAATATACCTATTAATAATTTTCAATTAACATTAAAAGGTGGTAAAATATGGTATGATACCACACTATATAATATTACTAGAGTAAATCCAAGAACAAGACAAGGTGTATTTCAACCACGAGCTTTATATTGGAATATATTTGAAGAATCTAATACTAGTGGGGTAGGTGTGGGGTTTGATGCAAAATATAAAAACTTCAAATTATCATATCTTATAGATAAACAAACAACACAATTTACTGATACCCAAACACTATTCAGTGACGATGATGAAAAAGATAATAAACCTAAACCGATTAAAACTAAATTCGGTGATCACCAATTAGTATCACTCGGTTATGAATTTCCAAAATATGGTGTAAGGACTATTGCATTTTGGGAAACATCTAAAATTATTACCTCAAATCCGATACCAATCGATATTGGACTTAATGCAGGTAGCCGAGTTGGAACTGGTATAGAATGGGTACAAGATGATTTTACAGCATCTTTAGAAGGAATATGTGTTAAACGTAAAAATGTAGGATGGACTCAATTTAGTAAATTATATTGTGGTATATCTCCAACAATTACATATAATATAAATGAAGATTTTTCAATACGCGCAAATTATAATCAATATCGTTCACCGGATAACACTGCACCTCAAATACAGACATATACTAAAGATATAAATTTAGGAATAGGTTGGCATAAAGGATCATGGATAGCAAATATAGAAGGGCATTATATTCAAGGTGGTGGGTTTATTGATCCAACAGATATTAGACATCACTCAACTGAATATAATCATTTCTATGTAATTGGGACAAATTTAGTATACTTTTGGGATTAATTGATTATGAACAAATTATAACAGTGCTTGAACAACTAACCTAGCTAAATCACCCGTCCAAACCTGTTTGTCAGCACCAACAATATATGGTAGATTTTGTACTAGTCGAATAATTTGTTCTAGCTCAAATCCATCGGCTTCTACTATTTGAACAGCATTAAAATGCTCAAACATGTGTGCATATGGATATCCACCTATATTCCATTCTTTTGGTTCATCGTATGTATGATGTACAATTGCTACCATTGTAAATGTTTAATTACATTTTTAAAAACTTTTCATTTAACCTAAATTGTTCAATATCTTTTTTATTTAAGATAACCCGAGCTGTATTACGCAAAGTTTGGGTATTATCAAATATGGTATTACCGATAGTACATAATCCTTCATTCGGAATATACCAAATATCTGATTGCCCATCACAAGAAAACGCGTTAACAACTTTCACATCAAAAGTATCTACATTTAAATGAAAAAATTTACGAGAACCTACTACTTCAATTTGTTCGTCCATATTTCACCTCAATTATATTAATATACAATTGCAACTATTACTTTATTAAATCAACTTTTAACCGTAATTCTTCAAGTAAGTTTTCTTTTTGACGCAATATTGCTCTTGCGTGTTTTTGCACCGATGATATATCCTCAAATATACTAGATCCAATAGTACACGTACCTGCACCAGGTACAAACCAAGTCTCAGGAAATCCTTCACAAGAAAACGCTTCAACATTTTTCACTTCAAAATTACCATCATTAAAAAAGAAAAAATTACGTTTTGTTTTTTCAACTTGCTCTACCATAAATTACTCCACTTCAACGTTAGAAATATAATAACTAATTATCTTAGTTAACTGTACAATCTTTAAAAATGTTAATTTGCTAATCTACAACTATTAATAATTGACATTAATTTAAATTCCCAATCAATAAATTCATTTTGCAACGCAATTACAAATTGCCCAGTTCTGTCTTCTCGGATTCTCTGAGCTGCATCATAAATACGCTCTGGTAAAATAATACCTACACAAGTTAAACAATTATTTAACGATTGTTCATCTTCATAAAAACAATTCCATGCAAACGGATTATCATGTGCACAAAATATATCAACAATTTCTTTAAGGTTTGCTTGATTTCCACCATTTAAGCAAACCATAGTTTTGTAGTTATCTGACCAATCGATATAATTTGATCTAGCAGCTACGTCACTTTCCAATATAAAAACATTACTGTTATCGTTATTGTATTTTCGACCTATATTTACCAAACAATGAGCATTTTGTATACCAACTTGAATCGAACTTAAATACATGTTCGTAAAACCATAATATATCATACTACTTTTCCTAAGTTATTTTATATGTTATATTATACATTATATAATATGAAATATCCACTAATTTTTGTTTTTATTTTTTGATAACCTAAAATACAATTGTGTCACAGTATTGTCTAATTCTTGCACTTTAACTGTTAAATCTTTTATAGCTACTTGATGTGGTTTTTCGTACTCCATTATATTTTTTTCGACATATAATATTGTATCTCTAATATTTTTAATATCATTAATTATATCAGTACGTAACTCACTAACACCTATTTCTGATCTGTCTTTATTGTATGTGATTTTATTATTAAGATTTATCCATCCAGCCGCACCTACAACCAGTAATAATATTAATCCTATACACACTGTAATAATTTGTGATAAAGTATACACTGGAGTTAGTAATATATTTTGTAATTGACGTATTTGAGTTAAACGTGTGGTTAATTCAGTTATATCGATATTCTGTAATTCATCATCCGTATTATTCATATTGTTCACCTAAATATTGTACTATGGTACAATATTTAGGTGTTAAATTTTTATTTACACTAAATAATTAATATAAAACCATTATCGATTAAAAGTTGTCGTAATGCTAATGGATCAGACTTATCAACAACATATACATGATCACCTTGTAACGCACCCGGTAATTCTCCTACTATTGCTTGAATAGCATCATCAGTAGCACGACCAGAACCTTGTATTAATATGGTAGGCCATTTACGGTTAGCAGTAGCTCTAAATTCAGCTTCTGTGACTGCGCCACCGTTCCACGAAATTAAACCAACATGTTCAAAACCAGCATAACTTCTCCAAGATTCCATAATTTTCAAATAAACTGGTACATCTCCATCCCAATCTAATGTTGCATCAGGACCATCTTGTACTAATAAAATAGCATCCATTGTTGGGTTTGGTCTTGTACCATATCCATCTAATATAAATGCAGATTCACCTTGTAATGACCAAGCATCAGTGCGTGGTGCTGTACCTAATGCAATTATACCATCATTTTTTTGAGCAACATAACCAGGAACATCAGTCACCATTGGATCCAGTAAACCATCAGCTGTTAATTGTCGAGTCGCTCCAGAAAAAAGAACACCTGAATATCCAATTAAAGCGGTAGCAAAAAAATCAAGCATATCTAACTTATCTTGCTCACTCATATTTTTACAACCACCTGCAATACGTAGTGCAACTTTTGACTTAGCTTTTGTTGCCACTAACATATAATTAGCAGGTAAAACTCCACTGCTTTCTGATACAAATAAATCAACTTTACCCGACTTATTTATTACTGTTTGTGCTGTTATGTTCATAATTAATATACTCTCTTAAATTAATTTTACCACCATTTACTACTTGTAGATTTAAAGATTTCCTAAACCCAAGTAGTATACCCATTTCAATCAATGTATTTCTAAAATCTCTTACATTTTTTTCACATACTCTTACATTTGGATGTGCTGCTAAAAATTCTTCATTTGCAGCATACTCATCTGTTTTCCTACCTCCACCATTAACCAACAATACAGGCCAACCAGCTGCTGCAATTGTAAGTATTTCTTTTTCAGTAACTCCACCGCCATTATATGCAATTAATAATGAAGTCCAATCACAATAGGTTCGTAATCGTTTTGTTACATTATAACATTCTTGCCATTCATCATTCCAATCAGCTGATTGATCTACTGAACGTTGTACAATTACAAAAAAATCTTGATCTGGATGTGGAATAGTTATCCACGGGTTATTATCGTCTGAAATAATAAACCCATAAGTTGTATCCAGTTTAACATCCTCTGTTCTTGGAACAACTCCTAAAACAACACAACCTGGATTTTCATGCTTAATACGAGGAACAACTTCAGTTATACCTGGAATGACCGTATTTCGGTCTATCCTGCTAACCATACGAGTACCACCAAACAACATCACACCGTTAAATCCACTAAACGCTTGACTATATAGATCATACAACCCATTAGCATCTTCTACACTCATATATCCACAACCACCTGTTATACGTACTATCACTTTCTCTTTTGCTACAGTTAAACTCAATGCAATATTTGCTGAGTTCTCTCCAACATTCATAAAAAACGATTTTGGTACAACTGGTGAATCAAACATAGTAGATAACTAACAAGTATTATCTATTTTTAAAATTATATCAGTAGCTTGGTATCTTTTAACTACTTCAGATATACAATACTTAAAACAAGTATCCCATCCTTGTCCATTGGAACCAGATCCATAATTAAATCGTGCTTGTTGTATTGCCCGCTCACTTTCCCATACACAAATCCAAGATAACGCATCTATTAGTGTACATTCTTGTATAGCTCTATCAACTGCTTCAGTTATATTCATAATTAAGTACCTGATTAAATTATTATGTAAATATTATATACCCTGTGTGTTCTGGATCATCCTCTTCAACATAAATTTCACCTAATTTAATACGATCCAATTCATGAAGTTTGTTAATATCATTATATAAGAAACACCATTTCTCACCTAATGTATCAAAACAAGCTTTATTTGCCTCACTATAATCATCAGTATGGATTTCAAAATAACCAGCACCCGTTGGATGATTTGTAGCTGTTGTTACGAAAAACATTATACCCCTTATTAACAATATTTTATTATAATATATTTTATTATAATATACTTTCCACAAGTTTGCAATAAATAAATATACATACTTACCGAGAAATATACATGTTATTAACTGAAATTAAAACGATTAAACGGCAATTAGCAGACGGTACATATGCTCATGAATTTGATGAACCCGGTACATTAAATGCTAAAGAATACAAAACAGGTATTCATACTGTGCAAATCAATTTGCAAAAAGAAGAATTAATGTTGTTTAATAGATATAACCTACTCAAACCACCTGCAAGTATTCCTGTATTACATGCATATTCATTAGATAAAACTCCTATAGGTTGGGAAAATCAAGAACATACAACTGGGTTAATGGATGCTATTAAAAAACGAAATACGAATCATACTATGTCGGATGCGGAAATTGAAAAATTTGTAAGAGTGGGATTAAAAAAAGTAATATCACATATACTACCAAAACCTGAACAACGCACTTCACGTGATAAACAATATGCTGCAATTCAAAAAATGTTTGTAAGATTACACAATAATAAAATACACCCAGATGAACACAACCAAGTAGTATTAGTTACATTATCATCAAGTTCACCTGTAGTTAAACAATTTGCTAATATAATTTCTGAATATTTGAGTAATATTAATATTATACATGGTGCATTTTTGAAGAACCATTGGCCTCGATTATCTAACTATGTGTATACGGGTGGTATATATGAACCTAGAGGTGTAAAAGGTGAAGAACATGATACTGCAGCTGATAGATCAATTAGTCCTCATAATCGGTTAAAAGAATTACAAAATACTATTGCACACTTAAAACAACATATAGTTAGATTAAATAATGCTGATTTTGATACTATAGAAGAATTAGATATGACTCACAGAGAATTGACTAAAGCTGAAAATGAATTAGCTACAGCAACTGATAGGTTAGAAAATTCAAGATTTAGTATTCACAATGCAATAGCACCAGTAGGAGGAGATCGAGATAGAGGGTTTTACAATTTTCAATTAGCTGTAAAACATATTGCTTCTCAACTACAAGACAAAGATATAATTTTTATCGATGATAATGTTGTTAGTGGACATACATTTAGTGATGCTATTATATCGTTATATAAAATGCGAATACATCCTAAATCAATGGTTGGTTTTTGTCCTCATAAATTATATAATTCACGAAAAGAACCGAATGCACAAGGTGCGTTAGTATATAAAACTCCACATAAACGAGTATATTATTAAACTTTATTTTTGTGGTTCATCCACATACCGATACCAATTAACCCGAGTCCACCAAAAAAAGAGGTTAGCGGATCCATTCGTTTATATGAACCTGTTTTATTTCTATCATGTGTAACACCTGTTTCTGCACTGGTAACCTGAGGCCAAATACTATATACTACAACTAAACTTATAATTTGTAATTTTTTACACATGTGCTATTCCTCCTAGCATAGATTATTTAAATGTTATTTAGTTGTTCATAGAATTATATTATTTCCTAATAACAAAAAATTGTTAACATTCAACAGTTCAATGTAATTATAACTAAATAACCCACGTTCATTAAGACTCATATCGCAATTAAAAAACCAATCACGTAACTCCATAAGTAACTTACCTAGTATGTTTTGACCAACATAAGCGCCTGCGTTATCGTCCCAAACAGCACCCCAAAATGCATCTTTACTTGATCGTTCAACAATGTCTGTTTGAGTAGTACTCATAAGTAGTAGACCAAATGGTTTTTCATACTGTTGAAGTTTAAGTTGTAAACAAAAACGCATAATATCAACTCGAACATCATCCCAATCTACTCTTGTAAACTCTTTCCGGTATTTTTTGCTTTTCATTTTAGCTGCAATACCACTATGTTGAATAATAATTTCTCGTTGTATTTCAGGATAATCTGGAAACCTACATGCTTGATATAATGCCTCATTATTAGCTATACTGTACCCATTAACACAAATTGGAAAATCGTTCGACATATTTGATAATCCACCAAATTTTTCTTTAACACGAAAAAAAATACTATTGAGTCGACAATCTAAATATGTATTAGTTATTGAATACCAATCTTTGTTTGAACTACTCACAAATTACCTCATTAAATTGTAACTGCTCGTCTAATATTTATTAATTACTTTTTAATCTATTTGCGTCAACAACAGCTTGAGTAATATTAATCATAATATTAATAAGATATAAATCTAACTCTACCTTATTTGTTATTTCAGAACGAGATTTATATATAATTGTAGCAATTTCATTATATGTAGCTTCAGGCAATAATGATTCACTTATATTATACGATCCATCTACATCTTCACTTATTTTTTGTAACGTTTCAAGTACAAGTTTAGTAAATAATTTAACATCGTTACTAATTGCCTGTATTAATAATAATTCGACTTGTTCATCTGCAGACACCTGTCGTGTATCAACCACTTACTGATTTCTTCTTAAACATATTATTAAATACATCACCAAGTTTATCACTAAGCTCATATCCAAATACATAACAAATTAGTTCCCACAATACCCGTTCTAATGGAGCTTGTGGATATAATGTAGGCCATATTAATCGTGTACCTATTGATATCAACCCGCCAATAATTATTGTTGCTAATACCATTCTTGCACCTAACCTTTCAGCTACCATTTTACACACCTTTTAAACAATTATTGAATTGGAAATAATAATATATTTGTATCGCTTGGGAATGACCACATTGCACCTGTTAACGGATCTATTATTATTCCGCCTATTATTATTCCACCAAATATTAAATTACCAAAATACCATGGATTTATTGATGCTGCAATAACACTTGTTTGCGGGTAAAACCCTTTTATAACATAATTTACTTTATATACTTCATCATTAAAATATCCATCACCTCTTTTCAGCTGAACTTTTGTTGGTGTTACACCACCTACTACTGTTACACCCGATTTATTTTGTATAGTAAACGGTACTCCTGATGGAGTACTTTTAACTAACACATTATCTGTAGTACCACTAATTATAGTTGCACAACCAGATACAATTAACAATAATACTAACAATCCTAAAAATTTCATTATAATCTCTCCTATAAGTAGACTATGTATTTATTTTAGGTTGCTAATACCTGATATCTTATCTACTGTACCTTCCACTATCAAACCAGTAAACTACCGCACCAAACATTAAAGCAAAACCTACGAATTCACCAAATGGAATCATGGTATACACCACACCTGCGCCAACTAAAAACCATACTACACTCATATTAACATGAATATAGTAGAAACTTTTTATTGCTTGCCACATATTATTCTCCTTATTTAAATATACATTATATATTATAATGTATGTTTAATCAACTATGAATATAGCCAATCATTATTTATTTTACCATACAGCGATATATCTTTTAGATCATCAATATGTAAACTGCGAGTTGTACTTCTAGTAGAAAATTCTTTAAGTAACTGAGTACGTTCTGACATAATATTAGTTTGCAACATTATGTCTACTAATGCTAAGTAAGTTGCTTGTGAATGAGTTACCCAATCTCTGCGAATCCCAATGCGAACCCAATGTGTTGTTATTGCAGCTTTAACTTGAAATGAAAAATCACCGCACCAAAAATCAATTTGATCATTGCATTGACTTTGTTTATCTTGAGCAACAATAACTGGTAAATCCATATATTGTATGCAATTACATTGAGCAATCAATTCAGCAATAAATCCTGGAATTTCTGAATCGTATCCGTACCTGTTGTAAATCCCACCAGGTACCCAATCACAACTGGGTGTAATTGAGGGATCAGTTTTAAAGAAATTAAGTTTATCGTAAGCGGATTGTATTAATTTATTTGAATTTTGATGATCAGAGAAGTTAGTTCTTATATCATCTAGCATACGTTGACCTTGGTCTATATAATCTATTAAATTGTCGCCTATCATTGTGTCGTCCTTGTTATTTTTGAAATGGAAACCATGTAGGTGGCATTATAGTATCAAATGCTTTTGAGACCCACCACTTATTTAAAGGAGTTAAAAATTCAGCTTTGCAGAAATTACACTTATCTATATCTTCAATCCACATAGAGACGGTAATATCTTTAAGGTGTTTTCCATGAACATATCCATTCATCGGAGAATGTTTATCACCATATGTTTCGTGTCTAAAACATTCAATTAAACTTCTCATTGAAAAATCATAATGTGGGGAACGTTCAGCAAATCTTCTATATACAGCAGCCAATCTTAAATACTTTTTAGTAATTTTAGTATATCCAGTATCATGTTGAAATAAAACCATACAACACTCCATTAAACTAAAAACCCAAATATAATTTTCATATATTTGGGTAGGGAATATTATCAAAAGCAAAAATTACTTAGTGTTGTAATATTTGTATAATTTATAACTAGCACCAACTATAATACAAAGTATAATGAATTTAAATACAGTAGATACAAAACTTAATAATATACCAAGTAAAACCATAACAACTATAACAGCAATAATTACTATAGCTAAATTATCGAATATGGAATCATTTAACGCTTTTGTCATTACAACCTCACTAAAATTGGTAGGCCTGAGAGAATTCGAATCTCCAACACACCGGGTCTAAGCCGGTGTCCTCTTACCAATTGGGATACAGGCCCATTTAATTATAACCAGACTCACGGATTCACATGAGTATCACCCGACATTATTCTTTTCAAAATACGCTCTAAACTGTTCTAATGAAGTGCGTGTTAGATTTAATTCATGATCATCATCCCATTCACCAATATCAACTGTTTGATGAGCTTTAACTTCCATATTAAAATGTCGATTTTGTTCAATTTCAACGATAATATCTTTAATATTATCACCTTCTTCAAAATCGAAAACGTATACTTCAAGTTTGTGAAATTTCATAAATCATTTAATTGATATAATTACATTATATTTGGCGCCTCGTGCGGGCTATGATCCCGCTGCCTCTGCAGTGACAATGCAGTGCTCTACCCATTGAGCTAACGAAGCATAAAATTGGAGCAGGTGACAGAGGACGATTCTGCAACATCCGACTTGGAAGGACGGCGCTCTACCCATTGAGCTACACCTGCATTATTCATTAAGATATATTATATATCATTTTTTTACCATTTGGTATCCATGATCCGATTTGAACGGATAACCTTCGGTTTCGTAGACCGATGCTCTAATCCAATTGAGCTACATGGACATAATTCTTTTAATGTTTGGCACGCTCGAGAGAATTCGAATCTCCAACCATAGGATTAGAAATCCTATGCTCTAATCCAATTGAGCTACGAGCGCATAATTTTTCATACTAAATTACTGTATGACCTCTGTGTCTCATACAAACTTTGTATGATTGTTTATAATTGTTCTCGGCGTTGAAGCCCAATCCAGCACCACCACCAAAACCACCTGCAGCAGCACCAATCGCTGCACCAGTTGCTGGATTTCCGATAAACGCTCCAGCGATTGCTCCACCTGCTGCACCTATTAATGCTCCTACACCTGCACCGGTAAAGGTTTCTTTAACTGTTCCACCAGATGCTTGAGATGCTAATTGTCTGCACTCTGCTTGATCTTGCGGGATATGAGATGCACGTCTATCGTTATATGTATCAACTGTTGGCGTCCAATTGCTCATTGATGCACAACCTGTAACAAAAACACATAATAGTGCTATAAATATTAATTTTATCATTATACAATCTCCTACGTATATTATATTTTAACCACTACTTTTAGTGTATCTACTTATTTATCTTTTTAAAAGTGGTAGGGCTAGCCGGACTCGAACCGAACAATATCACAGTCAAAGTGTGAGGTGTTTCCAATTACACTATAGCCCAATTAATTCTGGTGGTAGATCAAGGATTCGAACCTTATTCTCACGCTCTTCAGGCGCACGCTATTCCAAACTAGCTCATCTACCAATTCTTTATTTATACAAATTCGACACATGTAATTTAACTAAAAGACAAAATGTATTTTAGTTAAATCTATGTTATATCCATATAACTCCTCCTGTTTAACAACATAAAGATATTATATATCCATTTTAAGTAAAAATCAAATTAAATCTTATGCAAAATTACTATATTCTACACCGTGTGTATCTAACCACTCTTTCAATTCTGCTAATCGTGAATCAGATATTGCTACCTCCAAATTAATCAATTTTTTTAGAATCGGTAATGGTTTATCAATTTCGTTATATGTAACATCAGCAATTGAATTTACATAGTATAATTCAGCACCACGATCTTGCTTGTGATTATATATTACTGCTGTAATGCGTACATTATAAAACTTATCACCAATTTTTACAAAACGGTAAATTTCATCTTGATAATATCCTCGACCACAATCAAACATACCCTCACTACAATTTTCAAAATAAGGCTCTATATCTTCAACTCGTTGAAGATATTGTTCACTTTCAATAACTCCATAATCATCTATCAAATATTGTTCCATTTTTGTTACCTTAATAGTTGGTAATATACGTGGTTTACGAGTAATTGAGCCACCCCAAATTTCTTCAGCAATTTGATGACCTATTATTTGATCAATAATAGATCTTAAGCTTCAGAAATGTTGTTGTATTTTTTCCATGTGTTACAACCCCATCCTAGTTGATGCCACCACCAAGATACTAAATTAGCTTGCCAATACCAGCGATAATCTCCAACGATAAAACTACGGTTATTATTACGGGTATAATGATATGCTGTCACTCGATATGGTTTATTTGCTGAAGCTACTGGATAATCAATTGATTCGTTTTGCATTACTTATTCGTATAAACTTAAGTATTAAAGTACTAATGATTCATCGTTTTCTATCACTGCATTAATTGATATTGCACCTACAATACCTAGGATCCACGGGAATGCAATACATGCTGCAAACACACCAATACCAATTACACCACATACAATTAACCCAAGTGCACCACATATATCTAACACTATATCTTCTAACATTAAATCTTCCTCATATGTTATTTTAAGTCTGTCATATTGATGTTTTTTGTAACAATATGTTCATACATTTTCCCAAAGGTGGAAACTAGATGTTCGTATATTGCTTTAACCAACTTTCTTAATGGATCTGCAACAAATAACCCTACAGCCACAAATGGCCACCATGCAATCCAATTCATAATAAGTGCTGAGTTATTACTCGGACGTAAACCATTATTAATTTTATGTAATTCTGAACTTGATAACTTCTGTGATTTATAACTATTCCATAATTTTTTATACTCTTCTGGTATTTCATCAATTGTAGATATTTCAAGTTTATTATCAATAATAAATTGTTTCTTAAAATCTTTTATTTTCTGTACAACCCTTTGTATAAAAGACCAGTACTTTAATAAAGCAAAAACGGCACCTATTATAAAATATCCAATAAAAATTTCGATAGAGCTTAGTGGATTGTGCCAAATATATAAAAACGGATTAGCTGGTGTAAATATTGCTAATATTACAGTATACAATAATAATGATCCATATGACCACCAAAATTCATCAGTAGCGGTTAATAAAATTACCGCAGCAATAAACATAGTTGAGAATATAGATGCCCAAATACCGCCAAACATTGCCCCTATTATGAGGCTAGATATATCAAATATAAACATTTTAAGTCACTTTAAACGAAATTAGAAAAAAATTGTATTTATCAATGGTAGACAATTTATAATTTAATCATAATTATTCTCCTATATAACTTATCAATTAACAGTTTTTATTGCCACTTATATTTTTAAATATACTACGTGTTTTAGTTAGCACATATAATATATCATCTGGTAAATCAACCAGTTCATCAACTGTTAGCTCACGGAGAGTTAAATCATCTGAATATTTTAAATATGCAGAACACATGACACACATACTTACATCTCCAGCATTAGGTACTACACCACTACCATCTAATGCTGTAGCTGCATTGATTTTACAATTACATACAGGACAATAACATTCTTTGTCAAGTTTAACAGATATATTGTTTATATTTCGCATTAATAATTATTTTAACCTATTCAATTTTTTCGTAGGGATCATCTAAAATAGCAATATCAACCATATTACATAATACATTTTTAATAAAATTCTTTCCCATACATTCATTATTAATATGAATTGCCTCGTCTTCACTTTTATAAAACCGAAACTCACCAAATCCGACACCTTCTTTGGACCAACTTAAAGTGAATGAATTATCAATATCAACTGTATCATTACAACTATCTAAAAATTCTTGAATTGACATTATCGTATCATCATATATTGAATTATTTTATTGTTCGGCCACAATATGATTGCACTCAATACTGCTACGATTAACATTTGATAAACGGTGGTTATATGTTGGTTCAGCTACTGCAATGTAAAAACCATAACCATATGATATTACATCATATTCCATACCATTTAATATAATTGTGGTATAACGATAACGGGAACGTGCATCATTAATTAGTTTATTACATGTATCATACAACTCATAACTGATACGTCGCATAAATGCATATCCGCTAATTGCTAAACTAACATTATAGTAATTCATAATTTATCTCCAAATATTTAAAATATTATATAATTAAATTAAATTAAATTAAATTATCTTCAAAACATATTATATATTCAAAAGTTTTTAAATAATTCATAAAATTGTTATAACTTAAATTCTAAGTACATTATACATTATTTCTAATTATAATGCCACTATATTATATAATAAATCATACAAAAATATGTTAAATAATGTAATAATTGATCAAATATTGATACGTACCAATAGTTCAAATCAGCTGGAGTTAATTTATGCATTAATGTGAAATTTCTTTTAAAAAAATCTATAAAATAATGAGCAAAAAACTCAAATATAACGGCAATTACAACTACATGAGTTAAAAACCCAAATATAAATCCTAGTATTAACCAAGACGTAAATGCGTGTAATGATGTGTGGATAATTCCACCTGGATGTCCTAATATATGTTTATGTTGAAATTGATATGGTGTTTGACACAAAACATCCATAATAAAGTGTTTAATCGTAAAAAGTCCGATTACAATCAATAATGTAGTGTTCACAATTTTAATTAATATGTGTAATAATATAATATATCATCGCAATATACGTCAAATAATGAAGTGCTTGATCAGCACCTAACATATACCAAAACCCTTTTTGAGTATTATACTGCCATTTATATAATACACATAAATTTGTTTTAACTAAATCAATAAAATAATGAATAAAAAATTCAGCTACCACAGCTACCACAACTATAGGTATAAAGAAGTTAAATGTAAATCCTAATATTACCCAAGATGTAAAACTATGTAACTGTGCATGCAATATACCTCCTAAATGACCTAATATATGTTTATTATTAGATTGATAAGGAGTTTCTAAAAAAAAATCAATAACAAAATGTTTAAGTATAAACAATGCAATTAATACTAATAGTGATACATTATTCATAATACGTTAATATGTTTTATATCCAATAGGTTTTGGAATTGTACTATCATGTATACAAATAGCTAAATCATACGCACCAAACCAAGCAAATATCTGCATAAGAGGATGAGCTATTATATTATGTACTGCCCACATATGTTTTTTCCATATTATACATCTATTTCCCTCTAATGCTGAAGGTTTAAGTCTCCAAATAATCTCAAGAGCCGGATGTCCAACGATGGTATATATCTTACCGTTTTTTAATAACACTAAAACAGTTTCAGTAATTATTTGTGATATATCAACATTAATTATTTCAGATATAGGTACTAAATCGTCATCTAATTGAACAAATTTTAAAACTCGCATTTAATTTCTTAAATCCATTTTAATTTACTTATATTATTCAAGAACAATGAAATTTAGCAATAAATTGAGCTTGCCATTGTGTTAATTCTATTTTTGAGATTAAGAAAACACCAGCTCCTAACTCATTTTTTAACTGATATGTATACTGATATCCCATACGAGTTAAATGATCTGTTACGTCAATAACCGCGGCTCGATAAATTTTAGTTCTTGATGACATCGCTGCATCATTTTTAGATACTATAGCTATAAAATCATACAATGATGATATACTATTAAGTTTATCAATAATAGCATATGTTACTGTCGCAATAACTAATCGTGCATTATGTAATCCGGTTAATTCAGTATTTAAATCATATGTTCCGTCTGAATCATGTCGTGTTGCAATCCCGAATGCAATATGTAAGCCTCGCAACCCATCTTTCTGTTTTTCAAATTTGATAGGATCTGTTGGTGCTAATGCTATTATAAAGGTAATACCTTTAAATTCGAATGTAGCAGTATGATCGTTTATCCATGTATATGGTAATGGTAATGTTTGTGCAATTAATTCATCAAGTTTCATATTATATCCCTATATTTGACTTATATTAATTATTTAGGTTTAATAGGTTCAACTCTGATATATAATTTTGATGGAGCAGTTTCAAAATATAAAAACAACGCTGGGCACAACCAACCATATATTTTTGGATTATTTTGAAATGGTAAATTCCAAAGATACCAATTACCTTTAATATCACTAGCCCAAGGTCCCTTAGCATAACCTGCTTTGTACCAATATCCAACTAATTGATAATTTTCAAACATTTCATCACTGAATATTAATTTAAAGCCTTTTTCAGCATCTGGTATGTCTTTAGTTACAAATTCAATAACTTCATCTGTACCAGAAATAAGAGCTTCTTGATGTAATCCGTGCTGTTCATCATCAAACACCCAAACATCAAGACCTGGAACTTCAATCCCTGTTCTATCAATCATCATATACGAGCTACCAGGTAGCTTATATGGATATATTGTGATCATAAACACCTCTAAGTCAATTTATTATATTATATTGTAGTATATTTATAACAATAAATCAACTTAAATTTGTAATTTTTTTACCATATTAATTTATTTGTTCAAAATAAACTCTATACATAATTAGCAATATAACCATCATAATTTGTAAACAATCGAATGGCAGCAAGATTACCAGGGGTTTTAAAACTATGTTTCATTTTACCTGGAATAACAATATAATCACCAGCTGATACTTGTAATTCAATTACAGCATCATCACTTGGAAACAAAAACGTACCTAACCCGGTTGTAATAACTCGGGCTTCAAGATCATCATGATAATGTAAATCCATATTCATAGGTTCAACTGATTCAAATATTTCATAATCTAAATATCCATTATCGGGTATACCTTGAAGAATTTCATTGATTTCTCGTAAAGTTTTACGACCGTAAACAATATTATAATCTGTTAACAGACTAGTAATTTGCGAAAGTCTAGTAGTCATAGTGACTTCATTATTTGCTTTCTTAATACAAAGTGTAGTCGATTTTGAATGTATCATATTAATCCCTTATTGTTTGGAGACGTGTAAGGGAATTGAACCCTTCTCACTGGTTTTGCAGACCAGGGCAACAACCACTATACCAACACGTCAATATTATTCATCTAACCGTTTTGTTCTAGCTAATTTAATTTAACTGAATTCTCAGCAAAGCTTTCTTTAGTAGTGTAACAAATAACTCCAGTTGAAATATCATCATCTGTTATTTTTTCAGATTCCAATAAACAATGAAGTGATTGCCCAATATTTTCATGCAAACAAATATCTAACACTGTTGTTAATGCAGCGTCCTCACCTTGATCTACGACCTTATAAATTACACATTCAGTGTAATCCTGAAAGATTATTTCTTCCTCAATTGTCATTTAATATGCCTGAATAATTACGTTTCCATTTGAATGTGGATAGTTCTTCATTTTCCATAGCAATATAAAATCCCTCTTCAATAACATCTACATATACTTGAGGTCCCTCGTCTGTTTCGGTAAAATAATAACTAATTACGTATCGATCATCACCATTTACTGTAATAACATCATCCAATATGTTAAACCCATCAATTTTCGATGCAATATCATCGTAGTCTTGTTTTGTTACTCTTGATACTTTGAGTGAAATTCTTGTAATACTAACTTTATAATAATTTGCAGTTAATTCTACTAACCGCAATTCATCTTCTACTCTTAATAAGAATCCATCCTCATAATAATTAACCATAGGACATGAAGTATCAGCAGAACTAATATCATCAACAAGCTCATATACTGCAACTTCATACTCCTCTTTAGTAAGAGGAGTTGCCTTACCACTTACACCATTGACTCTCGGTACATTATAATAATACATTCTTACTTCCACTGAGTTTTTCTGTATCGTTTCCAGTTATTAATACGTTGATCGTAGTGTTGCAAATCATCGTATGTTGTTGGTAAATTATGCATATTTCTTGAAGGTCTCCATTTGGGTTCACCTTCTTCTTCAATCACATTTACAGACATCGTACGTTCTTGAAATGTATCAGGTCTGCGGTGGTAACTACCACGGTTATGTCTTTTGTATCCGTAAAAATAACGATAATATCCAAATTTGCGACCTTTTCTTATTTTACGGAATTCACCAAGTACTGTTTCGCGGCTATAACGAATATCTTTATCGTTTGAAATAACGTAGCAGTATTCTGGTGCTGATACTACATAACGCGATGTGTATTGTTTGTATTCACGGCTATAAACAAAGGTTCTACGATAATATTCAGATGGGTCATGTGAGAAGTGTTTTTCTAACTCATACATCCCATGAATATTTTTGAAATAATCAAAAACTTGTTTTATATCTGTAAAATAACCGATAACAACATCTTTTTTCCCGTAATAATTTTTTTGTTTTACTGTAAGCATTTTCCTCTCCATCAGTTAAATTAAACTAATGGAAAATGCACTGTCCTCTTATTTCGTATTTTTTCATGTTTTTATTCCTTAGTAAAAATTGCGTCTGCTGGTATATCTATTAACGGAGTTGGATAGATACCCGTTTTAAAATTAATATATAACCCGTCTGGATGTTGTACTACCTCAACTGTATTACTATCTTCCCAACTTTCTCTGCGATATTGATATATTCACCTACCTGTAAGTCGTCCCATGGTGCAACACATACATCAGCGTGTACCCAAACTAATTGACCATTTGGTGAGTTATATATGTAGTCAGTTGTCGATAGTTTATCAATTTTAATCTGTTGAGACTTTTCATCTTTCCAGACAATGTATTTACCCCATTTGTCATTAGTATAATTTGCCTGATATTCTAACTCAACCACCATACCTTCATTTGGTTGAAACAATTTACCAATAACCGCTACAAAACATCGGGCACTTTCAAGTATTTCTTCATGTGTATCTGGACTGCCATCTGGATGTAAGTAGCTCATATTAATGCTCTTGTAATACAGTAAATAAGTTAATCATGATCGGTTAATCCATAACGATATAGGTTCAATGTCTAAAATTTTTAATGCATCGGCAATTTTGTCTAATTCACCAAATTCAATATTTGAATCTTGAAATGTAATTTTCATATATTGGATTCAGTGTGTGGTTGTTGATTCAGCCTTTGTAATGGCAATATCACCATTTACTTTTCCGTCAACACCATAACAATGCCCGATAAGCTCAAACTCATACTTCTTACATAATTGTATTAACTCTTGCAAGAACTCATTAACACACACCGGTGGTACTTCACTTATTGGTAAATTTGGAGTAGTTGTTTTCATTATAATTTGTCCTTATCAAAAATACCTCCAAATATACTATCATTAAATAAATCACTAAATACACTACTAGAACTACTAGAACTACTAGAACTACTAGAACTACTTGATATATTATTAAATTCAACGATACAAGTTGGACAAACAAATGCTAACCCTTTCTTAAGCTTAGCATCCCGTATTGTCCCAACGTATATATTACATCTTATACAATGTATTATGCGTTCAGTTATCATTGTGTCTCCACGTTATTTCGATAATAAATGACTCATGGCATTTTGATCATAATATTGTAAACTCGATTTTAATTCATCAAGTACAGTCGCTTCTGACTTAGGGATATAAGATATACACCTATTTAACGTTTCAGTATCAGTATATCCACAAACTTCACAATCAGTTACTAATGGTATCCATATAAAAGCACCCCATTCATTTTCTGAAACAATCATAAATGGTGAAATACTTATTACTATACCTGTATTAAATTCACCACATATTGTATTAAATTTTGGATCAATAATAGTAACAATATCACCTATAATCATTTTAATACCTTACCATCACCAAATTAAATCAATAGCAACTAATATCAAAAAAATTAACATAACTATAACATCAGTTGTTGATACCGTTAACACTGAATAGCAAATATATTTAAACTTATTAGTAATTTGTTTAATTATTTGTTTAATTATTTTCATATTAGGGGAGTAATAAATTCCATATTATAATCCTCGTATTTGTATTTTCCACCACAAATCTTCTGTAATGAATTCTGTACCATAATATCTCATCTATCCACGCACAAAGTCATGTATTACAGTACCTTGTTTATATGTTCGCGGAATATTATCATATTTAGTATTAAACGAATAATCAACATCTGCTAATGACATAGGTTGAACTTCTAAGATATCGACTACAAGTAATCTCGGTATAATCTTTAAAACTATAGGTAGTAATACTGACTTACGTTCTTCCAATGTACAAGTATCTTTCAGGTTTTTCAAACATCATATTATTCAAATTTTTTATATTTGATTTTACGAGAATAATCCTTCTTACGATCCTTTTGAATCACAGAACGGTTATACTTAATATTATATTTTGCAACAGGGTTTTTCACTTTATTTACCTTTAATTAATGTGTACATTATATCATGCTTATAATGATTATGCAACTAATATTATTAGAGATATCAAATATTAGTTCTATACCTACATTATGTTGAAATTAGACATTGAGCTCCACGTATCTTCAATTATGATATATTTTTAACCTATATACACATTAGGTGATCCAGTAGTTTGTGTATCTCCGTCACTATCTGTATCTGTAACTCGAACAGCTTTTTTATTATTAATAAACACATTAGCTGATCCAGTTAGTTGAATATCTCCATCACTGTCAACATCAAGTACACGAACATTTTTTAAATTGTTTGTAAATACATCAGGGGATCCAGTAATTTGGGTATCTCCATCACTATCAGTATCTGTAACTCGAACTGCTTTTGGCATAGTTATCAACTGCTAGGAATCATTGGAGTATCAACTTCACTTTGTCGTGCAGCGAGATATGTTTCTTTCATACCTGAATCATCTAATGCCATTCGTATCAAACCACGATTATCTTTATTCATATCACCTACACTAATTCCACGACTGACAATACCTAAACTCTCATTAACCCCTCGTTCTTTAAGTGAATTAAAATCTGTTTTAAATATATTAAAATCATTTTTAAATATATTAAATTCTGTTTTAAATGTAGTGAAATCGGTTTTAAGTGTAGTAAAATCCGTTTTAAGTGTATTAAAATCTACACCAAGCAATGTAAGCTTTTCATTACGAATAATTTCTTGTTTTAATAATAATGTTTGTGCTGCAAATTCTGATAACGATCTTGGTGCGAGGTCAGTTGTTGCAACATTATCTAATTCAGCAGCTGCGGCAGCAACCAAAAATACCATATTCTGGTCAAATATGTCATTATACTTATCTGTTACAACAGTATTTGGTGGTTTAATACCCGCTTTATTTTCTGATAAAAAATCAGTATAATTAGGTAATCCATTTGATGTTGGCATAATACATCTTCCTTATTTGTGGTTAATATATTATTTATTATTTTTTTATAATGGTAATATAAGGTAACCTCAATAAAATGAATAATTATTATATTATGCGCTTACTACAAATACCGGTATTCTTACACCATATTGTTCTTCAGGGGTTGCTGCATTTCCGAAATCTTCAAACCATTCAAGTTTATCATATAGTGCAGTTGTAAATTCACCAATTGACACTTCATAATAATCATGATTATTACCTGGAATTAAAATCACTGTATCATCTGGTACAGTTTCTAACAATTGTTTCAGTTTTTTAACATTCATATTTCAGCTTAATTAAAAAATATTAAATATATAATTATAACCTAAGAGTATCTGGTTGTGAAAATGAGTGACCCTCACCGCAATACACTAGTCACCATCCCAAATACCATCAGGACATTGTTCAGCTAACACCAATAAACACTGTAATGCTTTTTTTGCATTACCTTCAGTTGCATCCCAATAATTATCACTAACGTCATCACCTAATTGATTAATGGCATCTACTAATATTGGAATACTTTCCACTCCAGTTTTTCCATAAAGTGTACGAATACCAGATTCTCCAAATAATACATAATAAAATTTTGCATAATTCCAGGTAATATTAAATTCAGCTTTCGGTGTACCACCAATTTGATATGTACCACCTCTCATTTGATGACGTTCCTCTAAAACACAAGCATCATCAGTACCTGGATACTTTAAATAAATATCATAACTCATATCGATATAACTCCCCACAATAGTGAACTACCCTTATTGTTATTATTAACAATCTAAAGTAGCTCATAAATAATATATAATTAACGGAATAATAATATGTTACTAAAAAATTTAATTGAAAAATATGATAAAGATCATACTTGCTTAACTCCCAATGCAATATATTCAACTACAATACATGATAATGAAGTAACCACTAAAGTGAAATTACCTAAAGACATTATTATACCAGAAAAAGATGTAGAGGATCTTGAATCGGATTTACATTATGCAATTGAAAAAGTTTTAAAAAAATTCTTTTAATTCTTTTGTATATCTGATCCACATATTCCATATTCCCGACTAAAAGGCGAACACGGTTTTGCTGATTCTACAAAATATTGCAAACATACATATCCCAATATTACTAATATTACTATACCTAATTTATACATAAATATCTCCTTATTAAAAAGATATTTATTTAATAATATAGTATAATTTTAATCAAATTAAGAAGTATTAATAATACTAATTGACATAGTATCATCAGCCCAATGACGTTGCTTAGATTTAACCGAATTATCATTATTAACGACTGGTTCTACCTGTAATGACCATTTAGCGTATTTACAATGTATTTTATGTTGTAATTGGGTGTATATTTCTGCACCACTAAGAGTTGGATAGCAATCTTGTATAATATCAAATAATGTTAGCATAATATCTGCAACATTACCCATTGGAGTTTCCATTTTATCTGTTATGGGTGTTTTACCATCTTGTACAAGCATCGATACAGTTAACTTACTCATTTCATCGGTTAATACTGCAATCTTTCCATATCGAGGTAAAGTATTTGAATTATTACGTATTGATTCAACAATTGCTGCAAACCCTGTTTTATTAATCATAAATATGGTGCCCATCGATATAGGATAATAACTAAACAATATGATATTATCAATTCAATTAAATTTATAAATATAGTATGTAACATATTATTTTTCTATAACTTGTCTAGAAACGTGTTGCATTTGAGCCATATGGTTGAGATACAATTCCTCCATTTTATACAAACCGTACATCACTATCCCAACAATGCATATTATCCAATACCATCTTGCGTTTGTACTCATGATACACCTACCTTATTATTTTTGAAAGGTCGATCTTTTAGTTACATATTTACCGTTTTGCCATCCAGATGTTGTTGCACCATTCCCATCAGTATCTATAACTGTGGTTTCAGTTACATACTTATTGTTTTGCCATCCAGATGTTGTTGCTTGTTTACCTGTTGAATCAATAATAGTAGTTTTGGTTTGATATTTACCATCAACCCACCCACTTGTAACAATCTGTTCATTTGGAACAAACGAAAACCCTTCTGCAAAAACATTAGTACTAAATAATAATAATACAATTAATATTAACTTATTCATATCATTTTCCTTATCAGTGTATCAATATTATATACTAAATTAACAAAGAAATCAAGTTTTACTTCACTTCTCGATAAATTTTTATTGTTTTCATTAACTCATTTGGTTTATCACTTACAGTAACTTCTTGTTTACCGCTTAATGGTTGTACAACTAATTTACCATTTTTTGAATACAATGTTAATACTTTACAAGCTAGTGGATTATGTGCGATCTTATAACGGCCTGCAGACGGTGTAGTAAAGTTGATATCATTATCAACTAACCATAATATGATAGGGTCTTCATGTTTCTTAACAAATGGATATAGATTTTTTATCGCTTCCCAAAAACTTATATTTTTTGGATTACCGGCTACTACTTTTTTGCCAGCTATTTGTGTTAATTTCATAATATAATTCCTGGGTTGTATCATATTATTTATTATACATCAATATAATACGAACAATAAAAAGGAGATGTAGCAATACATCTCCTTTAATTACACTTGTGGTTATTTCTTGGTGTGATACTTAAGTATATACTGCTCTATGCTGCAACGTATACAACACCAGTTGGTGCATCTGGTGCAATTGAGTCCAAAGGTATATTCACTGGTGCAGCTATATCAGATACATTTCCAGCAGCGTCAATTGCAGCGACACCAACCTGAAGAATACCTTCAAATGCTTCCAATCCAGTGAATGGTAATTGAACCCCTGTTACATTCCCAACATCTACAGATTGACTTGTATAATCAGGTGCTGTTCCATCAATTGTCCAAAACACACGATAACCAATTACATCAGGTGCAATAGATGCAACCCATTGTACACTTCCTACAGGTTTAATTAATGCCATATGCGATCTCCATTAAAATATACAATAACTTGTGTATCACTGTATATATGTATTTATTAAATTTTTTATAAAGTTAAATTATTTTTAAATAATTTTTATTGTTAGAACCAGTGTGATAACTTTTTAAGAATACGTTTAAGTGTACCCCATATATTTCGTTTATGCGGACTTAATGAAACAATAACAGGAATTGATATATCAGATATATTACCAGTTCTATCAATTGATACCACTCCTATTTTATAACAACAATTAAGTGGCATACCTGCGAATGGTAAATGAACTTCTGTTACATTCCCAACATCTACAAACCGCGAACTATAATTTAAAGGTAAAGCACTAACAGTCCAATATACACGATATCCAACAACGTCAAGTGCTTTAGATGCATTCCATTTTAGACTACCAACAATAATCAACGACATAACCACTCTCCAATAATCTATATATCACATTATAGGAGTATTTATCATAATTGTGATACATCACCTCCTCAAACTGCATAATATTTAATGAATTAAATATATCTAAACACATCACATTCTTTTTCAGCAATCAGCCAATCATTAAGTTCATGACCAGGTGTAAAGTTTCGTTTTTCCGCCTTATAATATGCAGTTATTGCAATTCTTGTATGGTGTATATCTTCTATATCATTTACAGAAATTGGATAAGACATATCCACTTTCGTGGCATCATCAGAATAATTCATAACATATATCTCCAAATATAAAACATCACTATATGAATAGTGATACTCTATATTAAAGATATTTTCTAAAAATTGCAATAATTATTTTTAAAATTTGATAAATATTACGTTTTTAGATTAAGTGTTTAACGATGCCCACTCCATCCACCACCGTGTCCTCCACTCCATCCACCACCGTGTCCTCCACTCCATCCACCACCGTGTCCTCCACTCCATCCACCACCGTGTCCTCCACTCCATCCACCACCGTGTCCTCCACTCCCTCCACCACTATGTACTCCACTCCATCCACTGTAGTAGCCTCCTCTGTATCCACCGTATCCACCACCGTGTCCACCATATGATCGATAATACGGGTATCCACCATATGATCGATAATACGGGTATCCACCATATGATCGATAATATGGATATCCGCCGTATCCTGAATAATAAGGATATCCACCTCCGTATCCTCCATAATATGGGTAGTCAGCACAACTAGTACATAATAATACTAATATTATCAATAAATATTTCACAATTATCGATGATATATATACATTGTTATTTCGAATCCGAATCGTAAGTCTTTATAACTTGGTGTTTCCCATTTCATATTAATTACCTCCTATAAGTTTTACATCCATTTATTGTTTATATTTATATTACTGACCAGATACTACCCAATTACGCTTATCAACATCCATCATGTCCAATCTTGCATTAAAGATTGCATTCTGTATTGTTGTACCTAAGCTCCAAATATCATTTGGGTTAAATGCTTTTTTAGCTTTTTCAGCAACAACTGCAGCATCAACTCTTGAAATATCTTTAATATCTTGAAAAAATTTATCACGATGTATGGTACAATCCACATCAAACAATATATCTACTACATCAAACACCTGATTTAAAAATGCAACAGGTCGTTGTATTGCCCTCAATTCCATTATAATATTCAATCTTTGAGCTTTATTAAAAACATGAAAAAATGCCAAACGTTCAACGTGTTTGTTAATAATTAAACTTATATCAGCACAGTCATTTGGAATACGGTGTGTTTTAAATTCATCTTTTGTAAACCCTGTACCAATCAAAGCAAATCTGGATGGCAAATGTTTAATATGAACAGCTTTTTTCAAAACATCAGATCTACTTGGACGTTGCCACATATCAGGAGCACGATTAAATGGTTGCATGACTTTAACGTGAAATGCACCAACTTCATGCAAGACCTCAATCATCCTATGTGAATGATCTTCCATCAAGCCTTTTTCAAACTCCATCCAGATTCGTTCTGTTGGTACATGATCAAGTTCATGTACGATATCAGACATCAACTGCATTGTTTCAGGTGCAACAGCAAAGTTGTACCTCGCAGCGAAGCGAGATACACGAAGTACCCGAATTGGGTCTTCTGAAAAAGCTTCGCTGGTATGAATCAATATACCACAATGTATATCAGCTTGACCCCAAAATGGATCTATAACCAAATGCGCACTTTTAGTGTTTTTGAATTCTGCCCAATCTTCGATTCTAACAGCCATTGAGTTGCAAGATAAATCTCTGCGTGACAAGTCTTGTATCAACGTGACATCAGTTGTCTCACATGTAAAACCGTTATAACCAACTGAGATTTTCCTCTCTGTTCTTGCGAGTGCCCACTCTTCACCAGTCTTAGGATGCAAAAACACAGGAAAATCTACACCTACTTGTTTAAAACCATTTGCAATCATTTCTGCAGGAGTTGAACCTACGACCACAAAATCAATGTCTTTTGGTTCGTGACCCATGATTACGTCACGAACAGCACCACCACAGATAAAGACTTCCATACAGTCCACCTCACTTAATTGATATGCGTATTATACGATATTTTGTAGACTAACGCATTTAACACATAATCTTCCGGATAAATTTCTGGGCGCATGTCGTGACCACATTCTGTACATTCTAATCCAGTATCAATATATCCATTACATTTACTACAATGAATATCGTCTCCTAATCCTTCTTCAATGTTAATCATTCTCATTTTTTCACCTAGTGTTTTTAACATATAAAAATCAATTATTAATAAGCATTGATGGTTTTGATTATTCTAATAGCTACAGGAGGAATATAATTTTGCGTATACAAACTAACATGCTGATTAAAACTATCAGTGTTGTGATCAATATGTACTCTAAAATAAGAGTATCCATCAACACTAGATATTTTAGTAGTATCAATTTCTAATACTACCCATTTTTTATAATATTCTTTAGGATTAAATTTTGCCGAATCATAATGTTGATTAGATGCATTGTTCAGTCCAGCATTTGCGAGTGGTTTAATTAATTCAATTGCTAAATCTGCTGTTGTAGTTACATACACTCGTTCAAGATGAAATGATTGAACTGATTTAGATTTTGGTGACAACCCGTATTGTTTTATCTTTGTTTCCCATACACTTATTGGAGTTACGTGATACAACAATTTTGGAGTTTTAAATTCATCACTATATTTAGGTTCAAGTGTTATTATAGCTTCTCTATAACCTGAATGTAAAAAATTGTTAATTGTTACTTCATCAGATCCTTTATATTCTTGTTCTGTATCTGTTTCAATTCCAGAAATAAACCAACCATACAACTGCACTTGTTGTAATAATTTTGGCATTACTTTTACAAATCTTGGTAAAAATTGTACTAATATATTGTTTGGATCATGTTCATCTGGATATACTGTCAATTTCAATTCATTTTTTATTTTTTTTATTAAGTCTTGACGGGGGTATGTTTTATACTCACCTTCATAGATAATTGTATTAATATCAAACTCAACCGCGTATTCTTTTAAATATAAATTAACAACTGCTGATGTGAAGGGCTTTTGTTTAGGTAGCAAATCATGTAATTTCATAATAATTACTTTTATGATATTTATCATTTAAAATAATAATCGAAATGCTTCTGCACAATCCATTTCAATTTGATAAACATCATTTCCAAATAATACAGCCTTTTTATTAATTTCTATGACAATAGCACCGTTTCTTAAAGCTTTATTAGGGAAATTACATACTGGATGTACTTCTAAACTTGTACCAACTACGATTAATACATTGTCTTTTGTTAATGCACTTATAGCAGCATCAGCAATATAAAATTCATCATATGATAATAATTCACCAAATAAAACTACACAAGGTCTTAATGTACCACGACGACACTCCGGATATATATAATCATTACTTCTACTTTGAGTGTCATTCAATATCAAATAATCACATTCATCACATTTTGTATCTAATAATGTTCCATGCAAATGTATAACATTAGAACAACCTGCCCGTTCTAATAAATCATCAACATTTTGAGTTAATAATGTTACAGGTTTAGATTTTTGCAATAAACCAATTTGAATATGTGCTTCATTTGGGTGAAAGGTGGGCAATTCAGAACGACGTAGATCATAAAATTCCCATGCTATTTTTGGATTTGTCTTAAACGCACGAGTTGTTGCAACATCTTCCACTTGATATGTATTCCATAACCCGCCATTATCACGAAATGTTTTAATCCCACTGGGAGCTGATAATCCAGCTCCTGATAATATCACAATTTTATTTGCAGCTTGTATTTTTTCTTTTAATATTTGCATTATATTACTTTTTTGATTTAATATTAGGAACTGTATTCCAATCTAATTGATCAAGATATTCTTTTACAGGGTTTTTATATGCATCACTAACAATTGCTATTTTTGAAATTATAAAATCAGTTCCTCTATTATTAATATTTACATAGTCCTTAGCTCCATATCGTTTAAGCATTCTCCTTGCAGCATATTGATATATGCTAACCTTTGCATCATATTCATCTTTCGTACTTGAGTGAGCTTTTTCAGCTGAAAAGTAAAATGCATCATAATTTGCAAATTTATCTGCAAGTGCATTACTTATAACACCATACAACATAGTAGGAGATGGAACATCATATGTGGTTGAAAAACTCTGTTGATCAGTTAAGTCAGATCGAAAAAATGAAACTTCAGCTGTATTCTTACCTAACAATTCAGGTATTTGTCTTAATTGTGTTTTATATATTTGTAAAACATATGGTATGTTCTCAAAATTTAAAGCTGCTAATTCATATTGTCCGTTTTGTTGCCATGTTAATTGTATACTTGTATCAAATATTTCCCATATATTCATATAAATGTCCTTATTTTTAAATTAATATTTATACTAATATTCTATACCTAACTCTTTACGATAATCTTTTTTTGATTTAGCTTTATCAATTCGCCTATTTTGAACTTTACTTTTTGCTTCAGTTTTTCTTTGATATCCACTTCTATTTGGACCCATACGCCATTGATATAGTAATTGCATCATAGTAGGATCCTGCATTTCTATTGTACCAAATCCAAGTGAACATTTACCATTTTTAGGATCTTCTCCATGTAATACTCGTTTTCGTTCTACCATCGCTGTTTTAATTTTTCTCATCATGGTATGTGTGTATGTTTTTGACATTTTAACCTCACTTTATTTCTATACAATAAAAAACCCCATATCTAGACTAACAAATATAGGGTTCTTCGTTTTCGTAAGAGTAGAATCGAACCACCGACTCCCGCTCTACTGCTGAGCTACTTATAAAACCATTTAACCAAATAATAATTGCAACTCATCTAACCTCATAAATATAATTTCGACAATGTGTTGAAAATATATGGATTATTATACCAATGGTTTAATAATGCAGTTTTATTGGTTGTAATCCAGGTTTTAAGTTTATTTAATTGTTGAGTATCAATATTACAATTTTCATAAACTTGTTGATCTTCAATACCTATAAAAAACATATCGTTGTGCAATGTAAAATTATCTATAACATTCGATACACCTACAACAGGAACTACAGTGTCATCGCTCAATATCCAAACAGGTATATCTACTCCAGTGACTCTAGAGTCAACAATAGCTGCATCGTATACTTGTTGAATATTCATAACACCAATCTTATCAAAGTAGTAACATTAAATACTAAAAGCTCCATCTCCTGGAATCGGACCAGGCTCACACGGTTTAACAGACCGGCCGCAGCACCTTGCGCGTCAGATGGAGCTTTTAGTACTTGTCAGTCTTTTATTTATACAATCAACCACTTATTGTAAATTGTATATATCTTATATCTTTTCTTGGTAATTTATTAAGATCAACTTCATACACTGTTGAATCACCTGGATATTGTTTTGTAGTTGCACATTCAAGGTCAACTTCTATGCCAGGTACTGTGTTAGGATCAACATAATCAAAATATTTGCAAACTTCATCTGGTATATCAATTCCTGCTTCAACACACGCATTACGTACCTTTTTCATTCTGGTCCATTGATTATCCGCTGGAACATAACCCGTTACACTATACGAAGTACTCATAAAACTTTTTCACCTTTGTTAAGCATATCGGTTAACATATTAATTAACTCATCATGTTTAGTATCATGTGGGATCCTTGGTATATCATAATAACCAGCATCAATGTCTTTTACTGTATCATTTTTAATCCACTGCTCAAAAATTTCTGCGCCATCATCAGTACAGCCTTCAATTCTTAATAATAACTTGACAATTGTTATATCATCTGCTGTCCATTGCGTTATTCTTTTTTTAGGCCACCAATTATGACTAATTAATGCTCGGACAATTTCTCGCAAATATTCTGATTCGGGTTCAAATTTTGTAAGCATAAAATAAAATTAGCTCCTAAAAAACACAACAGCTTAATATTATGATTTATATTTAATGTTTGGAAACTCTCCCGTACCGCCAACCTTCTGGAATTGAGCACTCACTTTTTATTTTCCGATTTTCTATTCCCTTCATTTCCAGGCATTTATATATCTCATTGTTAATTGAGGGTATGTTGTTAAGAAGATTTAACTACTCTTAACAACAAAACCATATACTTTATTTTGCCATCGATTTTTGAAACATATTATCCAATTTGCTATTAGCATCTTGAGATAATTGAGCTGCTTGGTTAGCAGCAACTTCCGCTGCTGATGCTTTTGCAGATGCATCTACTGCAGCACTTTGTGCACTTTGTGCATCAGATGATGCTTGAGCTACAGAAACCTTCAATCCATCAATTTGTACTTGCAAATTTTCAATATCTGAACTAGTTGCACAACCTACAACTAAACTGGCAACTATTGCGATTATCGATAATTTTATTACTTTTTTCATATTATTCCCTTTATATTAATTTATAGCTAGTAATTTAACTATATTGTATTTATCGCTTAAATTGCAACAAATTTGGTACCTTTGATGGGACTCGAACCCACAATCCACTAAAGGCACTTGGTTCTTAGCCAAGCATGTATGCATTCCATCACAAAGGCAATACTTTGGTACACCTGGTCAGATTCGAACTGACAACCCTAACAAGGGGGACGGGTTTTGAGCCCGCTATGTAAACCGTTCCATCACAAGTGCATTAGTTCATTTGGTTTCTCCAAATAGCATGTACTTCAAGTTCTTCCATAGTAATGTTTTCGTTTAGCATTACAGTTTTTAATTGCATATCTAAAAACTGTACCACCAAATCGCATGATAAACTATATCGAACTATATTATCCAACACTTCTAAAAGTTGAATTGCTGTTGGAGTTATATTCCACTTTCGAATAAAATCTTTAGCGAAATTATCCAAATCAGCATCAGGAATAGATAACAAACAATCTTTTAATTCTTCTAGTTTCATTTACATCCTTAAATTGGTAGGGAAGGCCGGACTCGAACCGGCATGACCGAAGCCGGCGGATTTTTAGAAAGACTCGTATTACTACAAGCCCTTGAAAAAGTCCGCTGCATATACCAAATTTCACCACATCCCCATTATTCTTTAAACTTTTTTAAAACCATAAAGTATATCATCATACTTTATTATTTTTCCAGTATCAACATCCTTTACCTCAATAGCACCATGTTCAAACATCCACCATAAAGTCATTAAATCATCGTAGTTAATACTTATCCATTTTTTTACTTTGTCAACATCATTTTGGTCGATGTTACATGTTTGTGGTGTAATAACTTCTGGATTAGGATCAACACTCACGACAAAATTATTATTCATAGACATTTTTCCACGAATATTCGATACCTTAACTCGAGGTCCGTGCTGTCCCCCAACCTTACCAACCCATAATGGATAATCTAAACCAGTTTCTGTTTTAAATAAATTTGCCATCTCCTCTAATGGAGGATCAGGATTTAAAACTAATTCTATTAATCTCATATGTATTCTTTAATTTAGAGTACCAAAGACGGGCCTCGAACCCACACAAGCAGCAATTTACGAAAGAGGTTACTTTGAAAGTCCAATGACTGCTCCCTCACTATGAATTCGTCGCCAGGGTATACCGATTCCCCATCACTCCGGTAATAAACTTTTACTGACCTTTTTTGCTTATTAAAGCTTCCAAGGTTATTTCTTTTCTTAACAATGGCCCTTTATCATCATCGCGGATATAAGCACCTTGTCTTAATTCGTAATATCTTTTTTGATCAATTGTAGGTACACCTAATTCTGTTTTATTCTTTAAAACAATAAACCCACATCCCCAACCTTCTTCTGTTAGTCCACAATGTAAACAAACACGTAATGGAGCTGAAGCTGCTGTATCCCATTCTGCAATATGATCATGAAGACAATCAATTTGTACTTGTATCACAAATACATCAAAGTCTGCTTTAACTCGCTTTAAATCTGCTAATCGCTTAACAATTTCTTTATTCGTTAATTGCATTATACACTCATTGCAGTTATAAAATCGGCGACTAGCTAGGGATTCGAACCCTAGCACCAATCCGTCCTTGTCGCCCGTGTACTTAGGGGTACCCGGATAGGATCAGGCCTGAACCTGGTAGCCATAATATTTAAAATTGGTCACGGTGTTGCTTTTCTATGGGCAGAGCACACGTGAAGCTCATAGCAGCTACTTGCAAGTTTATTGGTGGACCGGGAGGGCCATGATCCCCCATCAGCCAAATTATGAGTTTGGTGGCTTACCTCTTAGCCGACCGGTCCAGACTTGGTTTTATTTACCCTACCTAATTGCCAACCATCAGGTATTGGGTTAAATATTAATAACTTTGTACTTTTAATACCATCATTTATCCACTTATGTGTATTTCGAGATAATATTCTACCTTGATTCCATCCAGCTGGAATACATTCACATTTTTGTCTTTTTTGATTATTTACACCATTGTTAATCCACATTGTACCAAACTGTGAATTTTTAATACCTTGTTGATGTTTAATTTTATTAAATACTGCTTTCTGTTTTTGCTTACCACTTATTGTGTGTTGAGGGTTGTTAGTTTTAAACACTGATACTAACTCACCACTTGCATGTTTTCTCTTTAACGTATTAGCTGTTTTATTAACTATATCACGTGACCTATTTTTAACTATTCTAGATATTTTATCTCGGGTTTTTTGACTGTGTAATATATGTATAAATTTATTACCTCCATTATGAAGGTTAATCCATTTATCAGATTGAGCAGTTTTTAATCTACGCAATACCGTCATTTCCCATTTAACAGCTAATAATTTAGATTTAAATATTTTCCTAATTGAATATTGAAATGATTCTACACCATACTCAACAATTAATCGTTGTATCACCTTTGATGATGTAAAATACCTAATCCATAATTCACTCGGATCACAACCTTTAGCAGTTCTACTACCGTAATAACACTGATTAGTTGGTATACATTTAACTAAATAAGTATAAGGTATTCTATCTAGAAAATCCATTTATCAATTATACCAGTGTCACTATATCAAATTTGGTGGAGCTTCGGGGAATTGAACCCCGGACAGACCCTGCGTGCAAGGCAGGCGCTCTACCAACTGAGCTAAAGCCCCAAAAATAAATGGGGGAATTCCACACCCCTTCCTATATGCAGGTTCGCTTACAGCCGGTTATGTATTCCCGGTCTTTCCAACATCAGGTCCTAGGATGAGACCATGTTCATTTAATTCTAGTTATTTCGAAGACATTCCATATTCAAACAACGAGCATAAACTAGAACTTTTTTACTATTTACGATAGTCATACGATATTTAATAAAACTAAAACATATTGGACATAATAATCTAACATTATTCATTACATTAAAATCTAATAGCTAGTTAAATCGATATCTGAAATCGATATCTGAAATATCATTCAATAAGGTTATTTCTCTTATCTTAAACCATGGTACAGTATCCTGATTATTTTGTACATAATTCAATGGATATGGAAACATATCCTTTTTAACAACAATCTCATTCAACTGTTTGATCAAATTTTCATCTGATGTAAACCCAATCATGGAATACCCATAAGCATTATGATTTTCCATTGTATCTATCCATAATTGGGCAACACTATATGTTTTTGTCATAAAAGCTTTAAATGGCTTGTTATCTTATCTACATCTTCTGGATACGCAGGTCCAATAGCACAACAAGTTAATGTTTTAACACCACCAAATTCAGTTAAACCGGCATCTTCAATGAGTGCTCTACATTTAATACCTGCATCAACTGCATTATTATAAATATTTAATAATTCATCTTCTGAACTAACTTGAACACAAATTTTAGTAAATCGACCTTCTAACCATTCAATTACTGCTTGATGATTTATATCGGGTTCACCACTCCATTGCTTTCGTTCTTTAAATAAAGTAATATTATAATGAATATCAATCAAGTTACCATTAATATCGCTATAATCACGAAACATTTGTCCAAGATTTAAAATCGCTTTTAATGATGCGTGAGCACCCTGAGCTATTTGTTTTCCACGCCTCATATTGAGGTCATTTCTTATCACAATAACTTGTTTTGGTTCACCATTAGCCATTTTGCAACCTTAAAATGTTTACTATCAAATTTGGCGAAAGATGGAGGGCATGCTCCCCAAACGGTCACCCGTTCCCATTGATTTCAAGTCAAGTCTGGTACGCTTGTCCAGTTCATCTTCCATATTCATTTATATCTGGTGAAGAACCCAGGAATCTAGACCTGGTAGATATTTAATCGCGACTTGGGCGAACATAGATGCCATCCATGCCATCTCTCTATTCTTCAAAAACTTTTAATTCACTAATATATTAATTGAACTACGCATATCTTTAATTACGTGTTCTAATATACTTGGAATATCTAAAACTAAACCTTCTGTACATTGTACTGAAAATCCAGATCCATGATTCCCATTAATTATAATAACTATAGCACAATCAGCGTCTGCTGCCACTCTAGCTACGGTACATATATTATCATATTTACCAGGACCGTTCATGTTAATACTCCTATAACTTATTTTTGGCGGAAAAGCTGGGACTTGAACCCAGAAGCCAATTCATCACCGACCGACAGATTAGCAATCTGCTCCACTACCATTATGGGACTTTTCCAATAAACTTTTATACCTTTATGTATATATGCATTTTTACAAACGTAATTATGTTGTTAAACATTATTCAACAACATAATTATACCATTATGAAAAAAAACCCTAATTACTCCACAACGTGGTAGTTATAATATATAACTTTAAATTAGGGCTTAATAATATCACTTTGACTAAGGATTATATCATAAAAGTGACCTGCTGTATAATCCAAAAATGAATAAAACATGACTATACAGCAGATCTGGAAAGCTGTTATAGCCTTTCCGTTACACAACGCCATAAGCGGATACAGATATGGAGTAAGTGTTAAATTGATCTGCCGTATGCTAAAGGGAGATTTATCATACAGCAGATCGAGAGAAACTAATAGTGTTTCTCCGGTTACATAATACCCGATAAAGAGTATCTATGTTCGTTAAATAGGGTGACCTAGCAAACGTAATGCATAAAACATATACTAGGTCGGATCAGCCAAGGGGATGACTAAAATCTTTCAAAACTTATATTAATAATACATATGAGAAAAAAATGAAAACCGACTATTAGTGTCAGATTTTAAGTCAGATGTTTTGAAGTAACGGATCTCTACGCAACATATGTATTATTAATATAAGTTATATTATTGATATCTCTGAGGAAAAATCGAGCTACCGTATATTTTTCATAGCATTGAAGTAACGGGCACTCTACGCAACAGAGATATCAACAATATAACTTAATTTATTCTTTTTATTTATAATAAATTAAATTGTTAACACTTCTGAGTTAAAAACTGTATCTGTGTTGTTTCAGCCAATAGAAGTAACAGACACAAACGCAACAGAAATGTTAACAATTTAATATATCAACCCTTACCTACTATGTAAAATAGTGTATCAAGAGGTGGTTAGTTATATAACCCAACATCATATAACTAACCGATTCAAGGAGTAGTAGTCTTGAATTCTTTAAACTTAAACATATTATAAATGCTTTTTTAAAACTTTGCAACTTTTATTTTTTATTTTATAATTTGTTGATAGCTACGAGTTAAAAACGAAAACAGTCTTTTTTATGGCGGATGCTCTACCAACTGAGCTACTACCTTCTTGTAAGGGAAGGTAGAAGGGAATCGAACCCCTGACAATCTGCTTTCGGTATGAAGTATCTGTTCTCTACGCAACGTAACTATCAATAAATTATAATATATTATAATTTCTTTGCTTATTTATTGCAACTGATTCTCCCATAACACTTCAATCAATTTATATGTATCGATTTCAGTCCATAGGCTGTTGCTTGCACCTACTGTTTGATACCTCATGTACAAACCACTTGGTGCAACTTCTTTTAACATTATCTCAAAATAAGTAGGTTTACTTGACCCATCATTTCGAGTAACTAATAATCTTGGTGTGGCTAACAAATCCGCTGTAATATCACTCATATAAACAAATCTTTTAACACCTTTGCAGCGGTAACACCTTTAACATAAAACTCTGCCCACACCAATGAGTATTTTGCTTTTAATGCTGCAACTTTTTCTGGTTCAGTGTAACTAATCATGCTACTAACAACAATTCTTTTGCAATTTTACTTGCCATTGCACCGTCATACTGACCGGGATACATATCTTTTAAAAATTTCATTATTAATGGCAATGTATTACAAACGCCACTATTAATAGCATTATTTATTACAATATATAACTCTTCATTATCTAATTGAGTTGGTAAATATTTACTCAAAATTTCTTTTTCTTGACTTAATTTATTAGATATTACTTCAAGTTCGGTTGAAATATTCAACAACGCAATAGTATCGTCAATTCCTTTAATGAATCTTTTAACAATTCCTGTTGCTTCAGAATCAGTAGATTCACGTAACGCGTTCTTACCAATCATTTGAATATCTGAAAGTAAGGTAGTTAATAGGGCTACTTTAAACTTGTCGTGTTCTTTTCTTGCTAATGTAATATCAGCTTTTATTTGTTTAATTAACATAATCTTAAAAATTAAAATGAAAACCTTGAGATAAGAACGACACGAGAATACTGACCCGAAGGTCATCCAATTAGCAGTTATAAGTAGCTCGATATCTACGCAACAAGGTTTTCAAAACATGTATAATCTATCGTTTACAAACAATAGATCGGAATTTATAAAAAGAAACATGAGATAAAATTGAAAATGAGTTTATTTTAATTTCAAGTTTAAGTAACTTATTCTCTACGCAACACGTTTCATATCCATTTAATTTGACAATCCCTATCATGTCAAAATCCATTTCGACAACAAACATCACTTATTCAATATAATATAGTAAATCAATAAATAGATCAACTATATTCATAAATTTATGGTGAAATTGTTTGCTTTCCAACTACGAAACCGCATTCTGAAGACCACCAGGGATCCTCATGCTATAGTTATCACATCATTAGATATAGTCCAAACCCGTCGGGAGCGCCCGATATTGATCCGCGCAGTTTTTATAGGAACTTCAGTTCATCTAACGTTGCTTTCATAGTATCAAACAATTGCTACCAGCAATTCACCGTACTGGCTCCACTATCAATTCTGGGGGTTGCCCAGCATGTGTGAATATTTAACCTCAACTAACTATACTGAGGTTAACATTTGGTGTCCCTAGGGGGATTTGAACCCCGCGTTCCCGCCGTGAAAGGGCGTTGTTCTAGGCCTGACTAAACTATAGGGACATAAATTAATTTGTAGTGAATCGGAATCGAACCGACGACCTTCTACGCATAGAAAACTCCCCCATTGAGCTATCACCACAAAATTGGAGCGAAATGGCTGAACCCTGACTCAGCGCCTTCAGGTGGTTAACCTGATGTTCTTCCTGTTAAACTACACTCGCATTTTTATATTTTGGCAGGTTAGAGAGAATTTGAATCCCTATCGCATGGTTTTGGAGACCAACATCGTACCATTAGAACACTAACCTAAAAATCGTTGGTACCTATTTATATAGACGCCAGTACCAAGGCGTCGTTGTTTGGTGGAGCGTCCAGGTTATGATCCTGGCGAGCCTAAGGCAAGGGATTTTCTTTTGGTCTCCAGAATCGAACTGGATTTACACCTGTGACCAACACAGTCCCTCCCGTCTCCATAGCGGTCTACCACTCCATATTATTTAACTCTCTAATTTATGTATCTATTATAACAACTTTTGCAAATCAATGCAACTTTTATTTCATATAATCTTCAATATTACGAAATTTAATTAAAAGCAAATCAAAACTAACTTTATACAAAATAGATTTAATGATATTAAACACTTCTTCATCAGACTGTAAAGCCGATAAATGATTATATCTATGTAGTCCTCTTATCCAGAGCTCAACATTAAGTTCATCTTGTAATACATCAACAACCATCCATTGATAATAATCTTGTTGAGATGGTTTTGTGTTCCTTTTTAATTTAAATGATTGAATCTTATACATACAACCATTGATGTCATGAATATGTTTTTGATAATTACGATCATCTTTCCATTTTAATATTTTAATTAAATGCTCAATTATTGGGTGAGATAGATCAGTAATTCTACTCTCAACTTCTTGTCTTTTAAATGCATTTTCAAAAAGTTCTGAATTAATAATCTTTTCACATAATAATTCTAATAATCTCATCTGATTAACCTATTTTTTGGACATTGTCAAAACGTTTGCAAATCAATGCCACTTTTATTTCATATAATCTTCGATATTATCATATTTATTAAGTGGTAAATCAAAACTAATTTTATATAAAATAGCTTTAATTATATTAAACACTTCCTCATCAGATCGTAAAACAGGTAAATGATGGTATCTATATAGTGCACGTACCCACCGTATTAAAGTGAGTTCATCTTTTAACCCATCAATAAATAGCCATTGAAAGTAATCTTGTTGGGTTGGTTTTTTGTTTCCTTTTAAATACATTTTTTGTATTCGCTGTACCCGCCCATTTATATCACCAACATGTTTATAATAATTTAACTCATCTTTCCATTTCAATATTTTAATTAAATGCTCAATAATTGGATGTGATAGATCAGTAACTCTACTCTCAACTTCTTGACGCTTAAATGCGTTCTCAAATAATTCTGAGTTAATGATTTTTTCACATAAAACTTCTAATAATCTCATTTGATTAATTTATTTTTTAGGACAAGTTAGAAATACCTGCAAACTATCCATAAAATGGATCATATCATAGTGGTATATTCCATATACAAACACTAACAATATTATAGTTATTATCGCAATTAAAAACAACGATAATATTGCATTTATTCTGACTAATTTATCCGGTTGTGGTATTTGCTCTTTTGTTACTATTTCGTTACTATACGATTTCATAAATAAACCCTGTGTTTAAAGTGTTTATTTATTTATCATGGGGGTTAACCCTGTAATTAACCCCCACAATAACTACAATTAAGCTTCAGTAGTGTCTTCAACGTTAACATCGGAATCATCCGCTGTTGGTACAGAGGTTTCTGTTGCTTTCACAGCCCGTGGAATAACCAAACCATGCGCTTTACGATAATTTTGGTAATATTGACTGGCGTTATTTTTTGTAGCCCCTAATTCAATAACCAATTGTGCAACAATATCCTTACGAGCATAGTCTTTTTCAGCTAACGCTTCAATAATAGCCCAAGCCTTTTCTTTCTTGGTACCGGTACCGGTAACTGTAATATTCAAAGTTATTGGTGTTGTTTTAGTAACAGGCTTAGCAGGTGCAGTTGCAGCCGCATCAGATATATCTACGGCATCAGGTTCTTCATTGGCAACACGTATACCTTCAGGTGTCAAAGTCAACACTTTATTGTCAAGATCATAGACAGCTAAGTTATGTTTTTTCAAAGTGTTAAAATTGGCGATTACTGCTTGAATCGTTAAGTGAGTTGCCGCTGCAATTGATGTCGGGGTACTCTCCGTTAATGCTGCACGTATAATCTTTTTAGCTGCAGGTGATAATGCAGGTGATAGTGTAGTTGTCATAATATTAATACCTCATATAATTAAAAAAATAAAATTTTTGTACATCCTTTTTGTGAAAATATACAGTTCTGTAGATTGTTATCTTACTCCCATGTACCCATTATAATATACTTGGTTGAACAATGCAACTGTTATTTTTGTAATAATTAACGTCCTTCACCATCTTCTAGTGCTGTATATAATCCGTCGAAATCTTCATTTGGACCCAATATATCAGCCATTGTTTCAACAATATCTAGATCAATATCAAATTCTTCACTTAAATATGTCAAATACTCATCTCTATCTGCATATCCGTTTCTTTGATATATTGTTTCTTCAGGTTGTAGTTCCAACTCAACTAATGGAACAAAATGTGTGACTCCATCTGTAAATTTTACAAAACTTGCATCAACAATTCGCATTCGCATTTCATGCCCTTCTGGATATGCAGGGCAAAAAATTAACATACGACCTGTCATGGTTATAGGATTGAATTCTGAAATTGGTAACATAACATTTATCATTTTATATACTCTCTTATAAATTATATTATGTATATTATACAACATTATTGTATATAATGCAACTTATTATATTAATGATTAATAATTGGTTCCCCTAAAATTAAAGTATGAGTTACATTATTAATGCCCCATTCAGTAAAATTCTGGAAAAAACTTTGTCCTAACAGTAACAGACTATTAGGTGCGCCTATAGTACCAGCTACATTATACGCAATACGGTCACCTACTTGTAATTGCTTAAAAACAATATTTTTATTAGTTATTTCAGTTCCATTTGCTTGTATATACTTATGATCGAATAAAATATCTGATAATTTAATTACATTATTCTTAACTAATAAATCAACAAAATTAACGGGTATTTGAACAACAATAGCCCCGCTATCTACAGTAAAATTTATTGTTACTTTATCATTTATGCGGACAGGTACTTGAAAGGTAGCATCAAAACGTGTTTGTAATAGATGTACTTCTGATGCTAATACGATATTGGATAAAAGTAATAAAACTAATAGTTTTTTCATTACTTGTTTATACCTCATTAAAATCAATCAAACAAAGCATATTATAATAGCTTACTACAAATTAATCAACTCGTTGACCACGTACGATAATTGGTTTCACACTGTGTATTAGTAGTAAGTGCATTATGCAGTAATTAATTTTTGGTTTATATCACATAAAATTATTTTCATAATTAAAATCTATTAATCCATTATAAGTCAAGATTAGCAATAATTTCTGCTTCAAGAGTCTCATTATCTTCAATGGATCCATATTTTTTTGCCACTGCTATTTGTCTTTGTACAACAACATCAATTGATTCACCGTTAATAGTTTCAAAACGAGTTATTGGAGTTTGTTCTTGTAATAGATTCATGATTATCCTATCAATGTTAACGCGGTAATTAAAAAGAAAGAATCCAATCAACTAAATTTTTAATATCATTTTCATCTGCTTTTAAAATATGATGTGGTTCATAATGCCCATCGGGAAATTTAGCTAGTTCACCTGATGTTAAATGAAAAAATAATTTTTGTTCGTTATGTGGATCTGTTTTATATTTTGCAGCAAGTTTTTTAAACGCAGAACCGTCTTTATCTCTGACAATACCATGACATCTAAAACAGTCATTTTCTTTAGCGAGTGTGTACGCTGCGTTAACATCAACAGCTAATGTAGTAACAGGCAAGCCGATTATAGTAAACATAATTGCTATAATTGTTTTCTTCATATTAACGTACTTATTAATGATTATTTAAACTATTATTGTATTATAATTATATATTTATATCAACTATTTTATAGTTTCGCACATTATTTTAATTTTTTCTGTTATAATTATCATTTTCTTCAATAAAAAACTCTAATGGTTTGTTTATAAGCTCTTGTTTTATAAAATCCCATTCATGAGCTTCATGCCATTGTCGATCACAACCATTTAATAGGTTGTGTTTTTTTCGATCATCCTCACACACCTTAGCAATATCATTATAATCTTTTGCTTTTGCAGTATAATAAGATACAGCTGTATTTTTGGATTCAGTTGCTTGTTTTTGTTCACTTGACGTCATTGCGTGAGCTACATCACCAATGAATAGTATGCACATTAATAATATTAGTTTCATAGTTAACACCATTTATGTATTAATTATTAATATTATATAATATATTAAAATCATTTATAATTCAACTAATAATTACCTATAACTTTTCGTAGTATATGACCTAATTTTTTTAGTCGGAGTTATTCTTATCGAACTAGCCCACAGGCCTTGTTCTAACCATACTTTCATATAGTACGTCATATTTTTTTTAAACATTTTTTTAGTAATTCTACGAATTATTAAACCATTTATAGGTCTATCCACATAAAACTCATGATAACCGGGGGTAATTGCTACTTTTAATGGATGTTCAGACATAAGAGAGCCCAGTGGTTTGTTATCCATAACAACATCATAATGATCGGGGAACTCTATAAAACGTCTAGATATAGTTGGGTATATGATTAACGTTGCTTTATTAGCTACTAACGGTTTTGAATTAATTGGGACAGTTACAGTACTACATCCAAATAAATGAAGTAGTACTGTAACAATTATTAGATTTTTCATTTTGTATATTACTAATTTAAATATAATAATATACTGACTTAACAAATATATGGCAAATTATTTAAATGTATATTTATATTTTTACATTATACATAAAACTAATTACAAGTTCTCATAGATCCTGTTCCGTAACAATATCTGCCATCAGTATTATTATATTGTCCAGTATTATTATTGCCGCTAAACGCATGACCGTTGGCATCTGTACCATAGTAAGTACCATTAGAATTTTCATTAATATTCCAGTTACTGCCAGTGCGGGAATTGTTGCCATATACAGACGTGGTATTCCCATTTTGGAATGTATTGTAAGCGTTACCGGATTGTTCATCGTATGTGTATTCAGCATACGCGGTTGCATTTACTAAAATTAGCGCTACTGCTATAAATAGTTTTTTCATCTTATATACCTTATTTAATTTAATAAAATGTATATTATACAGGCTCACTACTAATAAGTCAACTTTATTATATACTTATTAACCCCCAATTACAAGTTGGGGGTTTTTCAACTCTAAAAGTACAATTACTATGTTCAAATAAAAATAAAAAATCATATCTATCACCAAATACTTCATCAATCTTCATATAAATTTACCTTAATTATAGATTAATATTTATGATGATTTATAATTAATAGTTACGTCCTGAATCCCAAAACTCTGTTTTGCATGCTTCTGCAGTTATTTTATTTGCATCTGCCATACATTCACCAAATCGTTTAAACGCTTTATCAAACAAAATATCTTTATCGATCTGTGCTCTATCTTTGTATGGTAAAGATGGTACTGTGATAATGGTAGGTAACTTTGGAGCTGGTGTACGATAGGCAAAGATCCACGTTATTAATAT
>Ga0315274_10000290_pt1 | contig 77947 bp, 67 predicted proteins | sample YL17G02_20_MG_FD_203700 | JGI IMG/M metagenome (GOLD analysis project Ga0315274, IMG submission 203700) | Sediment microbial communities from Yellowstone Lake, YNP, Wyoming, USA - YL17G02_20 | ecosystem: Environmental > Aquatic > Freshwater > Lake > Sediment | place: USA: Wyoming | collected... | reverse complement strand
TCAAATGTTTCGTATTCGTTCAGATATACCTCCTCGTACTTCAGCGTCTTGAAGAAGCTCTCCGCGTACGCGTTGTCGTACGGATTTCCCTTCCTGCTGTTCGATATCTGGATGCCATGGTTTCTCAGGCATTCGGTGAAGGCAAACGACGTGTATTGCCTTCCCCGGTCCGAGTGGTGGATCAGACCGCTGAGATTCTCCTCTCTGCGGTTGTACAGCGCCATCTGTAGCGCATCCAGCGCTGTTTCCGTGCTCAGTTCCCGACTCAAGGACCAGCCTATGCAGTTCCTTGTGTGGACGTCCAGTTCTACGGCCAGATAAACAAAATCCTTCTCAAGCTGGATGTACGTGAAATCCGCAGCCCAGATCTGGTTCGGCTTCTCTATCGGCAGGCCGCGAACCAGGTTCGGGTAGACTGGATTGTCGTGCTCGGAATCCGTTGTTATTGGTGAGAACTTCCTGCGCCTGAACAGCAGGTTGTTCTCGCGCATCAGGCGCAGAACGCGCTTGTGATTCACCTGATGGCCGGTCCTTCTGAGCTGGTGTGTCATCCTCCGGTATCCGTAGCCAGGAAACTCGTGGATGATTTTCATCATCTCCTCCACGACCGGGCGGTCCCTGGCCTGCCGATTGTCGCGCCTTTTTCGCTTCAGCCAGGCATAATACCCGCTCTTGCTGACGCCCAGCAAGCGCGCGGATGCACGAACTGGTATGGGCGCGGGGGAGCGCTGGTTGTCCCACATCATTTCGTATCGCTCCTGTGCTGTGATTTCCGCCGCTCCTCCTCGACACGCCCGTTCATTTTCTCCAAGGTTTTTTTTAGGAATTCGTTCTCCGCATACAGCTTGCCGACCATGCGTTCCAGCTCGGCAAGCCTTGCCTGGTCCTTGTAAGGCTGGCCCGTGCCGGAGAACGCCTTCTCCGGGTTCTCCAGGAACTCCTTCTTCCACCGGCCAACCAGGGCCGGGTGGAGGCCGTTCTCCCGCGCGACCTGAGCGAGCGGGATGCCGGTCTCTATCTGGGAGAGAATGGACAATTTGAACTCCTTTGTGTAATTAACTCGACTCTTTGTCATGCATCACCTCCAATGGTTTCATAACTATTGTAATTGTCCATTGAACGGGGTGCAGTCCAATACTAACGTATTGGTAAAATTAAGTCCTTCAATTGAAACGTTAGCATAAGTGTCCCATAGTATGAAATTTGATACTAATAATAATGAACCAATACCAGTTATAGTTAAAAATGAACTATTAATTATATTATATGATGCATTGCCATAGGATTTTTCTAAGTTATCAAAATAATATTGACGATAGACTGGTTCGCTATCTGATGTTTGAGCATTAGTTCCGGATGGAAATGGTACAGTAATTGTATAAGATTGAGTTGCATTTGCTGAGATAGTGATTGAATAATAATGCTCATATTCCCAATCCGATACCGGAAAGAAATATAGGCCAGAAATAAGCATTGCGCTGGCAATAATGATGACTATTGTGATAGTAATCGCATTTTTATGATTGGTAAAAGAATGCATTATTCACCTCATGAAACTGGATATTTTGATTTGCATCTGTATCCCACACTTTTACAGAACTCTGAACTCCATTGAAAAAAGAAGTTTCCAGCTGCAGTGTAACAACCATAATGATCTGCCTGCATATCTGCTGTGCTATAAACGCCCGCTTGGAGCCCAATCTTTCCTAATATTCCCGTAATAATTTCAAAGGATACACCAAGGGAGTACATTGTCCATGGGTAATAGTAATTATATCTAACAAAATACCCGCTAATAAAGCAGTGAGCCCATTTATCATTTTTAAAATAGTAGGTTGGTACTTTAGAATAATACCAAACATCTTCTGCATATTTATGAAATCTATAACATGGCCATGACCATGTCCCACTCGGATCCACCTTATTCACCGGATCATTCCCACAGTAGACATACACATTCGCCCCGTCCGCCATCCCGGCCGGGTCCTGCTGCATGAACCTCCCGATATCCGCAGAGTACGCCCTGGCGCGGTAGTGGTACAGGCCGGACTCGGCGTCATACTGGCGGCCAGTGAACTGGTGCGGGTTCTCATCCGTTCCGATGATGTCGTTCATCTGCCAGCTCACATAAACCGATAGCGTGTCCTGGTCCACATGGATGAAATATCTGCCTCCTTCGATGGCTTCAAAGGTCATGCTCTTCCTCGCCTGTTGTGGAAGCAATGGAATTTATGGGATATAAAGGTGGCGAAGGATTGTAACTGTTTCTTTATCATATATGCTGGGGATTTTATCACGTTTTTTCGTGTGGGTACAATCATTTTTTTATTCCGACCAAGCTGAAGAGGGATGCCCCCGAGCGCCAACCATTGCGTGTTTAATGTAAAGATGCCGAGAACTCTCAGTCCCTCAGGGCTGAGATGAATCGGCATGACCAGTCGTCAATCCACCGTTGCATACCGTGCCTATATTATCAAGCTCAATAGAAGCTCCCAGGCTTCGATGAACTAGGTATGCAACTGCCCCATGGTAAACTTCCAGCCCCGAATCAAATGGCAACAGATGCAAGCGTTAACGCCAGTCCCTTCAGGGGCTGGTAGTTTACTCATAACTTGTCTTCGTCGTCCGGTTCCTCGGAATACTCGGCCGGCGAGCAGTTCGGGCACACACCCGTCAACGGGTCCATGCACTCGTTGCATGTTATCATCCCGCAGCCCGAACACACTGAAATCGAGGGTTTCCCGCATATGTGGCATACTCCGGCAATCCTCATGTCTCTCACCTCACTTCCTCAGCTCTCCCAGACTGGTGTCCCTCTCGGCATAGGCATTGTGTTTGTGTATTGATTCATAGCTCTCGCTTTTCACGCTCACTCTCACGTCGTCGGGCAAGTCAGGGAACTGCCCGAGTATCTCCCCGAGCACGTCCCTGACAACGTCCTCCACGAACTTCGGATTGGAATGCGCGTTCATGACCACCTTTGCCTCGTCGGCGCGCTTGAGTATCTCGAATGTGGGGCTGGACAGGCATCTCTCCACGATGTCTACAAGTTTGTCAGCCTCCACGTTCCTGTCTGTCGGGACATCAAGGAACACTGACGTGACGTTCCTCTGGTTGTGCGTGATGCAGCTCGTCATGTCATCGGCCCTGTTTTTTCTGAGGGCCTTCACCTCTTCCATGGCGCAGGGGCAGGCAGTCATCCCTGTCACCTCCACGCCTATGCATTTCCTTGTGGCTCCGCCCCTCTCCGCGGTCGCGGACGCCTTCAGCATGTACCTCTCCAAGCTGGCAGTCCCGTTTCCCACGCTGCGCTCCAGGAAGTAGTCTGCCGACATCTGCACCTCCGAGCAGGATGCGTACTCATGCCTGGCAAGCAGCTCCCTGCAGATGTTCGCCCCCAGGTCCTCGAGCCCGCTCACGGGCTTCCTCACGCTCTCGTCAATCACCCGTGAAAGGACCTCCAGGTTCCTGGACATGTGCGAGCCCTTGAGCTCGGCAGGCAGGTCCACGAAGATGTCGAATGTCACTGTCAGCGTGACGTCCCTGCCGGGCCTCCTCACCAGGACTGGCTTCCTCACATCCCTCACGCCGACCCGGGTCAGCTTGAAACTGCCCTTCAGCACCTTGTTCTGAACGTCTGTCATGCTGCCGAAGCATGAGTGCCGAATTGTAGATAAAACTTGCCTATGCAAGAACACTTTTATCAATGATGACCATCCCATTCCGTGGAACGGATGAAGGTCATAGGCCACAGGGGCGGTGTTCATGCCGAACCGGAGAATTCCCTGGCCGGGATTACGAAAGCCGTCAGCATGGGCGCCGACGGAGTGGAGCTTGACGTAAGGAGCACGCAGGACTGCGAGCTTGTCCTGATGCATGACGAGACGCTGAGGAGGACGACGGACGGAACCGGGCCGGTCTCTGGCCTCAGGTATGCGGACATGGGCGATTTCAGATTGCGGAACGGTGAGAGGATTCCCACTCTCGGGCAAGCCCTGGAGATTCTGCCAGGCTCGGGCGAGATACATCTGGACCTCAAGGACAACGAGAGCGTCCTGCCCGCATGCGCCAAGGTGTTCGGGATGAAGTTGCAGGAACGCGCTATATTCTCGTCATCCTGCGGCCCGTGGCTATTGGGCCTCAAGATGAAGTACTCCAAAGCGAGGATCGCCTTCAGCTGCGGTGACAGGCGGCTCGACCCTGTAAGGATAGCCGCCAACCTCAGGGCAGAGTCAGTGCACATATCCAGGCGGCTTGCCAGTCAAAAGCTTGTGGACAAGGCCCATGACAATGGGCTGAAGGTCTACATGTGGACTGTGGACAAACCCAGGCATGCGAGGAAATGCCTCAAGCTCGGTGCCGATGGAATGTTCACCAACCGTTTGGACATAATGCTTCCCTTGCTGGAGGAGCTCGGCCGCGGGTAATACCTGGAATTTTTAAATAGGATGCCGTCCATCTCCCCAATATGTACAACCTCCCCAAGGACGGCGACATAGTGCTGGCCATAAGGAATGTCCTGGCCCGCTACAAGGTCGTGAGGTCCCAGAGGGAGCTGAGGGCATTGATTGAGCAGGAGCTGAACTTCGGAGGAGGGAACTTCCGTGTCAGCGACGCAAGGGCGCGTAAGCTGGCAATGATTTCCGGAGTGGCCAGGCTGAAAGTGCACACAAAATCCACCGGGAAACCGGGAACCATAAAAGTCTGCCCTGTCTGCGGCGAGGACCTCAATGCGTCGAGGAACATGACTGTCTACGGCGACAAGATCACGACGGGCTACAGATGCCTCAAGTGCGAATACTGGACAGAGAGCAATAACCTGCGGCAGCCGTCCAGGTACGAATTCATTCTGAGGAGAAGGCGCTGATGCAGGCAAAAGAAACAAAGGACGGCATCATAGTTCTGAGACTGGATGACGGCGAGGACATGATGGAATGCCTGCGCAAGGCCGTTGCGGATTTTAAAATCGGCTCGGCTTTCGTCGCCGTGGGCATAGGTATGCTGAAACATGCCGAAATAGGCTATTTCTCGGGCAAGGGCTATGAAAAAAAGCATCTGGAGGAACCGCACGAGATGGTCTCTTTGCAGGGCAGCATCTCCACGCTGGGCGGGACAGTAATCCACCTGCACTGCGGCCTGGCCGACAAGAACCACCAGGTAATCGGCGGCCATCTTTTCTCGGCAAAGGTCCATGTCCTCAGCGAGATTTTCATCAGGAAGGTCGATGTCGTGCTGGGCCGCGAGCTGAACCCGGAAACCGGCCTGAAGGAATTATATCTGGCCTAGGCCGAAAGGTTCCAGAGCTTGTCTCCGACATAATGTACGGTTTTGACGGCCTTGCCGTTTTTAGCCGCTGTCATCTCGGCACCGCTCATCAGCGCAGTGCCCACCAGCAGGGGCCTGAGGTTGTTCTGGTCCCGAACCCACACGGCCATTCCGATTCCGATATCCTTGTCTGCGTCCACCACGCCCGGGGCCATCACGTCCGCGCCGTTGGCGAGGAACTTGACAGCGCCCATGTCGACAGTGACGTAGCGCTCGGCAGGGGGATAGGCAATGAGGCCGTGCACAGTGAGAAAGGGCTTCGAATCAATGTACAGGGCCATGGCCTTTCCCTGAAGCACGGCAACATCGATGCCGCCCGCGTCTCCGACATCTATCTGGTCCAAGGGCGCGAACGTTTCCCTTCCGATGGCCAGCCTAAGTTCGGAAGCCAGGCTCTCCACTTCCTTTCGCCTCAGCCTCCGCCTCCGCCTTAAACGAAATTCACTCAAGTGTCTCACCAGTGACTATCTGCCCGCATTTAATATGCCTTCGAGCCAGAAATTCTCTTTAATTTTGACAGAAGCATTCAATATATATTATTTTTCCTTCTTTTTCTTCTCTGCGGAACTGAGATCTATGTCCTCAAGGGGTGCCTCGTCAATGTCATTGCCCAGCTCGTCTCCGAGCGATGTCAGCTCAGCAACAAGGTCGTCCTCACGTAATGCGGCACTCGGGTCTGCTGCCCTTGACTCCTCGGCCTTCTTTTTCTTCTGCTTCTCGACCGCTTCCTTGACGTTCTCGGTGAAATCATGTATAGAGATGCCAGTGTCAATTAGCACCCTCAGCTGTTCTTTGTCGTTCTCGGCCATGTTCGCGAATGACAGCATCTTGTTGCACCGGTCGATACGCTTCTTTTCAGCTTGCGTGTCCTCCGGCGGAGCGGGTTTCGACGCTTTCAGGACTTGCGGTTTTGGCTTGGAGGCGGCAGTCGACTGCATTTTGCTCAGCTCCTGCTCAATCTCTGTAAAGGAGTCGAGAAGCTCCTCCCTCAGGTCCTCCGGAATATGGTCCTGCTTCGGCTCGCTTGGCTCTGCCGGTTCGGGAGCCTGCTCCGCAGCGGCCGGCTCCTGTTCCTCGGGAGATGCGATTTCTTCGGTTTCGGCAACCTGTTCGGTGTATTCCTCGGCCACGGCAGGTTCAGGCAGTTCCATGTCCTCTGGTTCCTCCTCAGATTCTTCTTCCATGGCCTCCTCTTCCTTCTCGGCTTTCTCGGCCTCGTAATAGAGCGGGTCGTTCTTGATTCCCCAGAACACCACGGTGACCAGGCCTATGACGAATGGTATCGAGGAAACAATGTGGCCTGAAGGCTCGACATGGCCTATGCCCGGGTAGGGGTCAGAGTCGCCTAGCAGGTTCTGGATGAAACCCAGCCTCAGCCCGACTATCCCTATGAAGCCGGCGCATAAAAGCAGGAGGCCGATTAAAAGCAGTTTCCTGCTTATCTTCGGGGTCTCTGGATTCTTGATGTCTTCCGCGGGCTCTTCGGACAGCTCTTCCTCCTCGAGGGTTTCCTGTTCCCTGCGCTCAGCCATGGCGGTTCTTCCTCCTGGCGTGGAAAGTTATTAACGGGATAATAACGCAAATCAGAATCGGGATGGCGACGGTTGGGAACTCAGGAATGTCTAGATTGCCCCACGTGGACGGGTCTGTCGAACTCCCCGCAATCTCGGAGGAACCGCCCCAACGATAATCCTTGGTCGTCCCATCCTCGTCATGTATATGAATGCCGAGAGAGACTATTTTATGAGAGGGATTGGCTGTGCCCCAGACCTCCTGGAAGGGCAGAGCGAATTCGTAGACAATGTATCCATCTGCATCAGGATCTTTCCCTGCGACAGCGCTCCATGTATAGGGAGATATATAGGCGCTGCGCCAACTGCCACTTTGACCGTCGTAATCTGCCTGAACGTTTGTGGCGGTGGAATCTGACGCCTCGAACATCCTGTCGCTGGAATCGATTGCGCTTGCATGGGCGTTGTCCCACTCGAACATGAGGTCGCAGTAATCCAGGGCGTTCGTGGTCGTATCAGCATTCACCCGTACGCAGAAGTAAACGTTGGAGCCGTCCTGCTGCACGTAAACTGCATAGTTAATTCCGATGTAATTATCGGCGCTGCTCCATTCGGATGCAATGTAATCCCCGTCAATGCCCGGAGCGGTGGCAACATAGGGAGCGGTCAGGAAGTTCAGGCTCTGAACCTCGGGGCTGCCGACTGAAGTTGTCGGCTCGGGGCTGGTGTATTGGCGCACGCGCAGGTCGTCGTAGGCGTTCTCAGCGCTCGCTTGCCAGACGCAGAGGCCTATTGGACCCGTAGAGATCGTGGATACAGTTCCCGAATTGCTCCACTCATTGCTGTCCGCGAGGTTTTTAATATAACCCCAGACGCTTGTCCCGCTGTACTTGGCTTGCATGAAATGCCACTCGTTCAGGTGGTTGTTCAAGTCTTCAAAAGTGAAAATACGTCCGACAAATCCAGAGTCGTAGAAATACATCTCCTGGTTGCCTGTAGCAGCGAATTGGATTTTTCCCGAACCATCGTATCTGAAATCGACCAGCAGATGAGCGACCGCCGTACTCGTAACGACCTTAGCTTTGCATTCTAATATTCCATCACTGAATGACTGCTTGGAGGGCAGAACAGGTGGAGCGGAGTTAACTGTCACGGTGAGATGCATCTCTCCCGATGTCTCGGTCGCAATTCCTGTGGATCCGTTTAGGTCGTACGGGTCCCATTTGGTTGTATTTATTAAATTGTCGTTGAAATCATCGAAGAATTGGAAGGTGTTGTCACCATTGCTTATGGAATCAGCAGTCGGGTTGCCATAGTATACAAATATGGTCTTCGTGCCCGATGCCGCGATGGACGGTACCTCGACCCAGAATTTTGCAGTTGTCGAATCTGTCTTACTCTCGAGCCAGTAATCAACGAGGGTCTTGCCGTCGTTGTCAGTGAACCTAATATCGTCGAAGTCAATCTGCATGTCCGAGTCGTAAGTCACCGTAACCGAGACTTGGTAGTTGGTTAAAGCGTTCGAGTTGCCTGTGTTATCGATTGTTATTGGATTCCTGAAGCCCCAATCCGAGTTGTACCAATTATTGTCAATTTCCTGGCCTGGTTGAGCGGCTCTGGTCCCGCCCCTCGTCAGAGGAATCGTGCTGGCCGGCGCTGTCCTGTCATTGCCGCCCTGCCAGTCGGTGCTCTCCATGACGTATCCCAGTGTGGTGTTGAATCCGATGTCGCCCAGCTCGACCCCGACCTCCAATTCGCCGCCGCTGTTGGCGGCGTCGACATTCATGACGAATACTCTTCCTGGCAGGGAGTACATTCTCTGGGAGATTATCTCTCCCTCGCGCCCCTTTATCTCGATGAGATAGTCCGCGAGTATGCCGTAGGCAATCTGCCCGCCCGGAACCGTGTCAATGTAAATCCTGGTGATGTCCTCGCCCGAGACCCTCGGTAATGGTACCGGTGTCGTCGGTTCTCCGGGCTCTCCCGGTGTCGCGGGGACCGTCCTGGCCTGGGGTACGGAACTTCCTCCGAACATCCGTCCGCCTGTTCCAAGGCCGAGGTAGAAGAACGCCTCGAGGGAGTTGTTCACGGAAGCATGCCTGGAAATGTCTATGTTGCGATTGGCCGCAACGTCCGTGTCAGTCGCCTTCGTGATGCCGCTCCAATCCGCGAAAGCCCCGTCCACGCGTATCGTTCCGGGTGCTGCATGCGCGTATGCGGAGAGGGTCTCTCCCGTGACACTGGCCACGCCCGTTGATGTGACTGTCGAGACTGACAGGTCAATGAAAGTGCCGTTCAGCAGACCAGTTACGGGGGACGTGACCGTGAGGGTCACCGGAGTACCGGGCTGCACCGTGACAGGCAGGCCGCCGACGGTCGGCACGGCTATTCCCGAGTACGCGAAACCGATGGCCGAGACATTGACTGCCGAGCCCAGGGCCCTGAGTTCCAGCGTCATAAGCTGGTTCGCATCGACAATGCCTGCCTGGCCGCCCGGTGTCTGCCTGACAGTCAGGGCTCCGCCGTTCAGGCCGATCGCCGCGTCGCAGATGTCCGCGACCGAGGCTCCGCTCTTTGAGATGAACAGGAAGCTGTGGGTGGGCTGCAGCTGCACGGTCGAGCCCTGTATTCCCACTTCAATCTCAGTTAGGGTCAAGGCGGCACTGGCGCCGCGCCAGTTCCAGGCGCTCCAGTTCAGTTGGTCCTGGCCGCTGAATACTCCCAACTGGCGACCTTGTATCAGGCTGTTCCAGCCATAAACATCGATCAGATAATCGGAGCCCATGCCCCTGATTGAGTAGCCCGTGTCCGGGTTGCCGTCAGAGTCGATGAACACCATCAGGCTGTCAGCCGCGGAGCCTGAGAACCAGTTTCCCCTTGCCGAGGCATAGAAGAACATGCTGCCTGCGTCGTTCGTGCCCGCCGCATAGTCCACAATGTCCAGGTTGGCAACGGAGTATTGCTCTGCATCCGTGAACATGGTCACTTCGTCCCAATCGGAGAAATCGCCGTCGACTCTGAGGCCGGAGTAGGCAGCCTCGTTATAGGAAAGAAGCATGAACGATGCTGGAACCATAATTATGAAAGCGATGACGATGATGAGGGATATCCTGAACGGGGATATCGCGGAGTCGTCCATTCGGCGGGACCGCATCACTGGCCCTCCGCTGCCAAGGCCGTTCGTCAGACCGTTTGTTTTCCCGCCCAAGCCGTTCGTCAGGCCGTTGGTTCTCCCACCCAAGCCGTTCGTCAGGCCGTTGGTTCTCCCGCCCAATCCGTTGGTCAGGCCATTGGTTCTCCCGCCCAAGCCGTTTGTGCGTCCTCCGAGCCCATTGGTCATGCCGTTCGTGCGCCCCCCAAGCCCGTTGGTCATTCCCTTGGATCGATTGGCTGCGCTACTGTTTACAAGGCCTGGCGAGGCATTCTGCCTGTTCCCCCCGATTTTACGAACTTTCATAGGAAACTCTTCTTTAAATTATTCTATTATCTTTCATGTCATACATGTCATCTTATATATGCTTTTTCTGTATAAGTATAATTACTATAATAATTATTATGTTCAGGAATATCAGTGCGGAACAGGGAAATCATGGAACAGAGGAAATACCCGTTCTCTTGGGAACCGGGATGGTCGTTTTCGCGCATGAACGCACTGCGCAGCTGCCTTCGCATGTACTGGTATGAATATTACGGCAAGAGGTTCGCGCCCGAGGAGCAGAAGAACCTGATTGTGGAGCTGGGTCAGCTCTCCAGGATACCGTTCGAGCTCGGCAATGCCGTGCACCAGACCATTGCGGAAATTCTTAAGGAGCTGCAGATAAACGACAACCTGATAGAGCTAGGCGAAGCAAAGGAAATGGCAGTGAACAAGTTCGAGATACTCATAAGGAACAAACCGCTCATCGAGAAGCGGCTCGGCATTCAGTTTCCCGGTGACGAGAGGGAGAAAACACACGGCCAGATACGCACAAGCATCACTTCCCTGTACTCCTCTAAATGGCTGGCCATGCTGCAGGACATGCCCATGCCCGTGAGGAAGAAATGGCTCATAGACCCTCCCGGGTACGGCGAATTCCGCATCGAGGGCAAGAAGGCCTTCGCCAAGCCGGACCTCGTCTTCGGGTACAGGGACGGCCGTTTTTACCTTGTGGAATGGAAATCGGGAAAACCGCACAGGGACGAGAATATAGTCCAGGTCCAGGCTTACCTATTCTACGCCAGGGATGTGATGGGCCTTCCACTTGATTCCACCGTGGGAGTTGTCCATTACCTGACATATCCTTCGGAGAAGCCGATTGAGGTCGAGGGCAGGCTCGTGAACCCGGTCGAGATGAAGAATAAAATTCTATCGGAACTGAAGCTAATCGAGTCCCAGTGCGAGGATGTCGAGAACAACGTACCGAAGCCCTTGGGTGCATTCGCCAGGACTGAGGAACCGGGGTACTGCGAATTGTGCAAGTACAGGGAGATATGCAGGCCTGATTATTCAAAAAATATATAAATATAATTATATTTTATTTTGAATGGGTCTTCGCTCGACCTCCAGCCTGTCGGCCGTGGGGTATTCCTCGACTATAAAGGGTGCTCCAGGTATGCCTCTTGGAAGGCTTTCCAGCACCCATGCGGCTATTTCCACTCTGTCCCCGTCTGTTCTCACCAGCTCCTTCGGAATGTCATATTCCTTCATGAGCTGTCTCACCAGGAATGCAGGTTTCTCAGTTTCGATAATGCCCTTGATGAAAGTCCCGTCCTCTGTGATAATCTCCAGCCTGGTGGCCATGTTCTTCGCGCGCCTGAGCAGCCTGTTCCTCAGCTGTGTGGCATCCTTGAAGCTGGAGGAGCAGTAATGGACAGTGATCCTCCCGGAAAGCGCTTTCAGGACCTTGATGGCAGTTTCCTCGCTGCCCTTCACAGCGCTAGACTCATCGTCCTTGATCCGGAATCCCCTGGCCTTCAACGCCCCGATATTCGGTTCGGAGAATTCCAGCTCGTTCAGGTTTATGAACTGTGCGCCCGCTTTCTCGGCCTCGCTTGCCATCGCAGCGATGGATTTCTCAGTTCCAGGGATTGCAGGAATCTCGATTCCTGTCCTGAGGCTGCATTTTCTGGCCTGCCTGATGGCCTCGGGAAACATTGTCCGCTCAAGCGTATCCCAGACATCCGGGTGCGGGTGGAACCTTATCTCGTCCAGGCCGGCCTCCGCAAGCCTTTTTACCTTGGCCAGGTCGGGCGTGGCTGTGTACAGATGTATGTTGTGCCCTTTCCCGAACTTCCTCTTCAGGAGGCGAATGCACCTCAGTGTTCTGTCCATTACCAGCAGCGGGTCCCCGCCTGTTATGCCCGTGCCTCTGGCTCCGATGCTCTCGGCCTCGAAAATTATGTCGGAGTCCTTCTCCACAAGCTTCTCGTCTGCATAGGCCACATCCCTTCCCTTTTTCTTGAAGGAGAGGGGGCAGTAATAACAGTCATGGCTGCATATGCCCGTGACCAGGAGGACCAGCTTTGAGCCCTGCTGGCACATGGCGCAGCTCATTGGTAACGCGCCCTTCACGAGCGACGAGTCCGGCAGCATCCTTGTCTTGCGCATTGGCCTGGTATCGGCGACACGGATAAATTGTTTGCCGAGCATACAGTTTATGTACAGGGAGGCTTTCAGCGGCTTCGGTTCGCACATGCCTGGAAAACTGAAGGGCGAGGATATACTCGTCGAGGAGCAGAAAGAGGCCAGCCAGCTTTACACGAAGGGCTATTTCGGCATCCCCCAGTCTGGCGGCTCGCTGAAGCTGGACCTGCTTGAGGCCATATACCTCACGGAGGCAGGCAAGCTGAAGGTCTACAAGTCGGGAGCCCTTCAGAACCAGGACAGGCTTTTCAGGCTGGGAAACAGGCTCAATGCCAATTTCGACGTCAATTACATTGTTTTCCGCGACCTGAGGCAGCGCGGCTACGTGGTTAAAAAGGGCACACCGCCGCTAACGTTCAGGGTGCTCCCCAGGGGCGGGATTCCGAACAAGAATCCGTCCAAGTACTGGATCCTGGCGATATCCGAGAGAGGCGAGTTTGACATCACCGTGCTCGTCAGCATCGTCGAGAAGGTCAAGGACATGAAGAAAGAACTTCTCCTCGCAGTCGTGGACGAGGAGGGCGACATCACTTATTACCGGACGAAGATTGTCATTCCCCAGGGCCAGGTGAAGAGCGACGCGAAGGGCACAGTCGCAGAGGCGCTGCTCCTCAGGGACAGGGTGCTTGTTCTGGACGATTGCGAAGCCCAGGTCCTGCACAGGATAGAGTTCTTCGGCAAGCTGGTCGGCTCCACGCTTCACCTCTCTCTGCTGGAGACGGCCTTCCTCATGGACCGCGGGCTGATAAAGGTCAGGAGCGCAGGGACGGGGAAATTCATCACGGTTAAGACACTCAAGAACATGGCCAGGAAGGCCCAGCCGGACTTCGACCTCCGCCTCCAGATATACGCAGACCTCAAGCAGAAGGGCATCCTTGTCAAGACAGGCTTCAAGTACGGCTCCCATTTCCGCGCCTACACGGGCGACCCGGAGACCAACCATGCAAAGTACCTTGTCCACTCGATTCCGGAGAATTACGTGGGAATGTGGGCCGAGATATCGCGCGCCGTGAGGCTGGCGCACGGGGTCAAGAAGGAGATACTGCTCGGGCGCCAGACAGGGGAGAGAAAGGCCCAGTACCTCAGGCTTAGGCGCGTAAGGCCTTAATCCACAACCTTGAGGCCGAGCGCAATGGCGTGTTCTTTCGCCTCGAGGAATTCCGAGATTCGTAGCGGTCTGTCGATTTCAGGATATTCCTTCGCCATGTATGCGGGTCTGTACTGGTCCATCACGTTCACCCTGACATTCTTCAGATTGGAAGCTATCCAGCTGAGCACCGGTTTGGAGCAGCACTCCACATGGTTCGGCAGGACCAGATGCCTGACGATTACCTCGGCCTGCTCCCTGGCCAGAAGGTGGTTCCTTGTCGCCACTCCCCAATACCGCTCGACCTTCGAAAACCGCCTGGCGCAGTCGTCGTTTCCGTACTTGAAGTCCGTGAGATAGACGTCGACGACCCCGTCCAGCAGGGCCATGGATTCCTGCGTGAGGTACATGTTCGAGTTCCAGACCTGCGGCAGCATTGTCTCGGAGTGCGCCAGCACCTCCAGGATGAAAGGGAGATTGCTGGTCGGATCCCCCCCGACCCAGTTCACATTCCTCGCCCGAGCGCTCCTTTCTATCGCCCCGGCAACGGTGCCCGGGGAGAAATGCTCCCCAGCCGAGGCATACTGGCTGATGTCGTGGTTTTGGCAGTACACGCAGTTGAAGGTGCAGCCCGAGAAGAAGATGGTATAACTGGGCACGAGCTCCGGCTCCTCCCCGTAATGCATGAACTCGGAGGCTATCCTTGCCTCAAGCACATTGCATTTTCCCCTCATTCCAGCGCTCCTCCGGGCTCCGCACCTGCGCTCGCACAGGGAGCAGGAGTCCAGCATCCGGTCAGCGAGCGCAATCTTCAGGTCCAGCAGGCTCATGCCTCCCTTGCCGGCCCTTCCGGACTTCACCGCCTTCATGGCCTTTCCGTGAAGGCGCCACAACGTGCCCGAGTCCGCTTCTGGCCTGAAGTCCACGCCGAAAGCCTTCAGAATGTGAAACCTGGGTCCGGATTTTCCATCCAGGATTGAGAAATACCTTGCCAGCGAACCCATGGGCCAGAATAGTTAAATACCCTTTATGAAGTTTATGGCCCCATGATAGACCTGTACCGTGAATGCGCAAGCATAGTGAATCAGGTTCCGAAAGGCATGGTCACGACATACGGAGCCGTGGCCAGGGCGCTCGGCGACGATATAGCGAAGCGCGCCGTGGGCGTCATGCTGAACACCTACGGGCCGCCGATCAAGATGCCGTGCCACAGGGTGGTATACTCGGGAGGCGGCCTCGGGGGCTTCGGGCTCGGCCTGCCCAGGAAGATAGAGATGCTGGCGGACGAGGGCGTGAAGGTTAAAGACGATAAAATATATAATTTTGAAAATATATTTTTTGATAAATTCAAAACGACTTATCCCCTCAGGAAGGCAAGGAAGGAGCAGCTCAGACTGACCGAGGAGCTGGACCTCAGAAAGCCTAAGAAGGCTCACGATCTTGTCCTGGGCCTGGACGCCTCCTACATCGGGACAAGGGCGTTCGCTGCGGGCGTGCTCTACAGCGTGAAGGAGAAGAGGCAAGTAAAATTATTCACTGCTGAGAATAAAATAAACTGGCCGTACGTGCCCACTTACCTGGGCTTCAGGGAGATTCCGGCGTTCGGGCCGATAATCGAGGAACTGAAGGGCGACGCCGTGCTGATGCTGGACGGCAACGGCATACTCCATCCCTTCGGCTTCGGGATTGCCAGTCACATAGGGGTGGTCCAGGGCATGCCCTCGGTGGGCGCGGCCAAGACCCTGCTGTGCGGCAAGCCTGCCGGGATTCCTTCCAAGCTTGGCGCAAGCCAGCCTGTCATCCTGGGGAAGAGGAGGATAGGCGCGGCCCTCAGGACCTCGGAAAGGGGAAAGCCAATCTACGTGTCCCCGGGCCATCTCATGGACATGGAAACGGCAGTCAGGCTCACCAGGTCCGTGTCCAGGCTCAGAATCCCGGAGCCCCTGAGGCTGGCCCATGCAGAGGCGACAGAGATGCGGAGGTCCAAGGCTTGAAGATTGTGATGCTCGGGGCTGGCGCCATCGGAAGCCTTTTCGGCGGATATTTGGCCAGGGAGAACGATGTCACTCTGGTGTGCAGGAAAGACCATGCGGATGCGGTAAATGCGAAGGGCCTGGCTATCACCGGGCTCAGCAAAGCCACTTCCCGACCAAAAGCTGTACACTCAGTTGCTGGACTCGAGTCGCCAGAGATTCTGTTCCTCACCGTAAAAGCGTATGACACGGCGAAGGCCATCGGTGACATTAGAAAACTCAAGTCCAGCAATACGACATTGGTGAGCCTCCAGAACGGCCTCGGGAACCTGGAGCTGCTGAGGGATGCATTCCCCGACTCGGCCATTGTCGCGGGCATAACCAGCCAGGCAGCCATACTGAGAAAGCCCGGAACAGTCGAACACACAGGCATAAGCTATACTGTCGTTGGCGAATGCCAGGAGGCAACAAAGGTGGCGCAGTTGCTCAACAGCGCCGGGCTGGAAACGACTGTCTCGGCTGACATCATGGCCGAAATCTGGTACAAAGCCATTGTGAATTCGGCAATCAATCCGGTCGCAACCCTCCTCGGGGATAAGAACCGGATAATCTCGGAAAGGCAGGACCTGGCTCCCCTTGTCGAGGCCATTGTGAAGGAGGGGGCCGCCGTCGCCGCCTCAAGGGGAGTGGCACTTGACAGGGCCGAAGCCTTGGCCAAGGTCATGAAGGTCGCGAGAGAGACAGCGGACAATGTCTGCAGCATGCGGCTGGATATGGAGAACGGGCGCAGGACAGAGATAATGCAGATGAACGGCGCCATTGCCAGTTACGGCGCTGAGGCAGGCGTCCCCACGCCGGCCAACGACATCATGGCGACGCTGGTCCGGGCGATGGGTCCGAAGGCATATCATTATTAGCTTCAAAGATAATTACAGTTACCATGGATATAGACACTGTATACATGATACTGGCCATCATCCTGCTGATGGTCGGCATCGCCCTGGCCCTATTCGGCAGGGCGATATGGGACGCTGTGATGTCCGCCATCGGTGGCATGATAGGCTGGATGCTGGGCTTCGGCATAGGCATTTGGTACTTCGGCTCCGATTCATGGACAGGCATTATAATTGCCATCGTGCTGGGGTTTATAGGCAGCTTCATTTTGGCAACTATATTCGGATTTCTGGTGGAGGCCGCGCTCTCCCTGGTTGCGGGCATCCTCATCGGCGTGTTCGTGTTCTATCTCACAGATAACATAATCTATGCCGCCATAGCCATGACCGTCATTGCCATTGTAACGTTCATATTCATCGAGAGGCTGATTGCCGTCGTCACGGCATTTATCGGGGCGGTTCTGGCTGCCGCAGCAGTCTGGTACCTCTACGGATTCGACCTTGCCGTGCTGGCGTTCATTTTGCTGTTTATAATAGGCGCGGCATTGCAGCAGTTCGTGCTGGACGACAATACGACAGGTTATTAGCGGTGATGCTCCAGCCTTTCCGCGACCTCTGTCGGCGAAAGCTCGGTCCTCAGCAGAATGATCCGCTCTATGTCTGCGAGCCTCACGGCCAGGTCATCGACTTTCTCAGGCTGGATATAAACCACGACGGCGGGCTTCATGGGATGGGCCCTGATGGCGATCATCGGAGAACGCCCGTAGTGCACTCCGGAGAAAAGTAGCGCCCGTTCGGTGCTCCAGCCATATACCTTCATGTAATCATTGGATGAATATGTCGTCACGGCCTTTATACTGTCTATCACCGTGTAGCCGTAAATCGGCCTCTCGAAGTCAGGGCTTTCGTTGTTGAGGCACACAGAGTCGGTGAGCTTCATGAACCAGGAAACCGTGCAGGCAACAGGAAATTCGCCCATGCTGATGATTGCGCCGGAGTCCTCCTCGGCCTCGAACCTCCTGAGGTTGTGGCCACCCCTAGTCTCCTCAATGTCAAGGAGCGATTCCACCACCTTCCTGATTGTGCCGATGCCGGGGGACTTGCGCCGGCCGGCCTCGTAATCGCTTATCACGGACGGCGACACGTCCAGGGACTGGGCCAGCTCCTTCTGGGAAACAGAGAAAAGTTTCCGCCACTTGCGAATCGTCATGCCCGGTTCCGAAGACAGGCAAATCTCGCCCGCAATCTTCTCCTTCAGGGTCTCGCGCACTGCCATGCTTCGGTTGATGGGGTGCAGGTATAAAAAAATTGCCGAAGTTGTTTAAGGCATGTGCCGATTGAGAAGAAAAAATGGGCTTGCCCAGATTTTCAGAGCGCATTCCGTTCAGAATGCGCGTTTTGAACTGGGGTCAAAGCGTCCCGAACGCTCTAGTATAGGCCAAGCTAGCCCACAAGCCCTTATCTGCTATATCCGATTGGATATGATTATATAAATTATTGCAGTACGCTTGGCCTATACAATAAAGTAGGCCCGATTCTTCAACCTTTCCGGAGTTTCCAGAATCAATTAATGTGAAACTCCGACGAACTGGAGCTCGATAAAATCATTTCGAAGCAGCAACAATCAATGGCACAGTTCGCGCCTACAAGCCCTTATCTGTTGTATCCGATTGGATATGATTATATTAATTATTGCAAGGGGCTTGGCCTATCCTTCATAGTTGGCTCGTTTCATCTTCCTTGAAAAATCACAGTACCTGGCTCATCTCCGTCTCTAGCTGGCTGAACTCCTTCGCGTCCCAGGCTGTCGGATTGGCCGACACGATCAGGTATGAGCTGGTTTGTTTCACATGCTCGTTGACGCCCTGAAGGAAATTCATGAGGGATGTGAACTTGCAGTGCGAGTTCATGTACTCGAGCCCGTCGAATACCACGATGCCGCCCGGATTTCCGGCCAGGAAATTTGCTATAAGAGAAAATAGCTTGGCCAGGTCGCTGGGCTTGACATACTCGTCATTGGCATCGGCTTGGTCTGCGGTCTCGGCCATGCCCAGTGCCGAAGGCGGAAGGCTGGTCTCCTGTTTCTCGTAGAGGCTGAGCCAGAATACCATGGAATTTCCTATCTTGTAGTTCTCCCTCACTTCCCTGGGCGACTGCCTTGAGACGCAGAGCCCGGCTTTCCCGGAGGCGATTTCCCGCTCGAACATCTTGTAGCATCTGGAAGGCTTCGGCTCCCTCACCATGTAGGACATGCCGGGCTTGACATTCACCGAAAGGATGGGCATAGGCTCGTGGACCATCACGGCCTTGATGTCCTCCGCTTCGATGATGTCGTCCTGGGCGAAATCCGCCTCCAGCTCAGCTATCTTAGTCTCGATCTGCTGCCTGGCCTCATGCGCCTGGCTTTTGCTCATTATCTGCAGTTCGCGCGACGAGTACCCCCTGGTGGCGAGCTTTATCACATTCTCCCAGGTGTCGACAAGCGCGTCCCTGTATCCCTTGGCATAGTCCAGTTTCTTCTCTGTCTCCTTCTTCGAAGCCATCCGCCACCTATATGGGAACATGCGATATTAAGTGTTATCCCCGCATCTCCCCGCCCGGAGAAATTTGACCGCGGAGAATCCTTGTGGAGGATATGGGCTCCCCGTCCCTGGCAAGGACCATGCGTATCCTCACAATCCTGAGCGGCTTGAGACCGTGCGATTCCCTTGCCTTGTTAATCCTCAGGGCTCCGGGCTCAGTGTCCTTCGAGACAACGATTGTGTCGAAATCCTCTGTGGCCGCCGGCCCCAGCTCGTCCCCTATCATGAAAATGCTGAACCTTTTTCCCGCGGACAGCCGCGACAGGGCCGTGACCAGGTTCTTCTGCCTGGTCTCATAGTCCTGCACCGGCACTGCCCGTTTTCCCGTTGCCATCTCGTCGCTGGTCAGGCCCACGAACAGCTCGTCCCCCTCGGAAAAGGCCCTCTTCAGCAGGGCGATGTGGCCGTCATGGATGACATTGAATGTGCCCCCGACGCAGACCCTCATGCCGAGCCCACCAGCAGGGTGAAGAGCATGAGGCCCATGGCAACGGCCATGAGTATGTAAAGCTGGTTGCGCTTCTTCTTCATCATGGCCTGGTGCTGGATGCGGCATTCCTCCCCGCAGAAATCCTCCTTCAGGTTGATGGCCTTCTCGCAGAACCTGCAATGCTTGTGCTGGAGCAATTTTTCCGGCATCTTCATCCTCCGAACAGGCTTCCTAACAGGCCCTTCCTCTCGGGCTGCGGAATCTCGGCCTTGATGTCCTCTCCCGTGGCGCCATCCAATATCAGGTTATAGACCTTTCCCTGATACTGGTATGTGACGAACCATGCCGAAACATGAAGGAATTCCGTGTCTTTAATATCCACGGCCGTGTCAAGTTTGGTGACAGTATCCATTTCCTTCTCGAGCAGGAATTTCTGATGGCTGTCCATCTCCTCCCTGGCGACTGAAATGGCCTCTTGCTCGTCCATCTCGGAATTCAGGAACCTGGCTCCGGAGGTGAGCGCAGCAACGCTGAAATCCGCTTTTGCCGCCAGCGGGACTGTGTATTCCCTGGTGGGGAAGTCCGAAGCCCTCCTGCCCAGCACCTTCCAGTAATACTCCTTCTCCAGAATGCCCTTCTTCGGGGTGATCTGGCCTGTTCTTGTCAGGGCTCCCTCGTAATTGGTTTTTGCCAGGGCATGGACTATGAAAAGGGGAATTATCTGCAGTTCCTTCGACAGCACGCTGTACTTCCTGGCCAGGTCGCTCGGCTTAAGGAAGCCCCTGCCCATCCACCCCTTGATTACCGCATCTATCGAGTCCTGCCCGATCTTCGGCGGGATGATGCTGTGCCTCAGGAAGTATTTGGAACCCACTGCCATGTTCACATCTGAACCGCAGTAGCCGCATGTGACTATTGCCTCGCCTGGCCTTGCTTTCAATGGACCTCCGCAATCCGGGCAGCTCAGTTCCTGCAATATTTCTGGCATGTTATCCTGACCGATAAGAATATATCTCTGGCATGTATAAACCTTTTTCATGGCCTCCCTGGGCGCGCTGAAGAGGAGCATGGCCCTCACCCTGATACTGATATTCGGCATGCTGTTCGCATTGCTGGTGGTCATTGCGACGCTTGTCCAGTGGTACATGGCAGAAGCCTTCGTCTCGTTCTGGATCCAAATTCTGTTCATCGTGCTGATAACAATCGGTTTCGTACTACTTCAGTGGGCCATATCCCCCGGAATCATACGTTGGTCCTCCAAGCTCAGGTATCTCCAGCCGGGCGAGAACCCGTTCCTGGAGGAAACGGTCAGGGAGCTGTGCCAGAAGTCTGCGGTTCCAATGCCCAGACTGGCAGTGAGCCCGGACAGGAGCCCCAATGCCTTCGTGTTCGGCAGGTCAAGGTCATCGGCGACACTGGCAGTCCACATGGGCCTGCTGGAGCAGCTCAACCGTGACGAGATAAAGGGAGTCCTGGCCCATGAGGTCGGGCATCTGAAGCACAATGACATGGTAGTGATGACTGTCGTGAGCGTCGTGCCTATGCTCGCGTACATGCTGGCCCGCTCGGTGCTCTGGGGCGGCGGAAGGCGGAGCAAGGACTCGGGCGGCCTGATAGTCGCAGCCATGCTGGGCTTTGCAATCTACTTCATATCCCAGCTCGTAATCCTGAGGCTGTCCAGGCAGAGGGAGTTCTACGCTGACACGTTCTCCGCGGTGACGACAAACGACCCGCACAGCCTGAGCTCAGCGCTGGCAAAGATCACTTACGGACTGAGCCTGACCAAGGAAGCGCCTGGCGCGGCAAGGTCGTTCTACATCGGCGACCCGCTCAATGCCAAGAGGGAGATATCGTCCATAATGCAGAACAAGCGCGAATATGACCTTGACGGGGACGGCGTGCTCGACGAGAAGGAGCTGGAGCTCGCAATGGAGGAAGATGCAAAGCATCATCGCAGGACGCAGATAATGTCCACCCACCCCTCGACATTCGCCCGCATCCAGCTCCTCAAGGAAATCGAGCAGGACCTGAAGCACGGGAGCATGAACAAGGACATATACAGCCGGATTTGATTTCAATGAATGTGGAATACCGGCACCCCGATGAGAATGACGCAGAGGACATAGCCCGAATCGTGAACCTGAGTGGCAGGGAATTGAAGCATCACACGGATACCACTGCGGACAAAATACGGACATGGACTTTTGAAGATAAGGACTACGACCCGAAAGGTCACCTCCTGGGATTTGCGGACGGCGTAGCGGTAGCCTATACTGGTGCAATAATTTCGAAAGCCAACACTGATGCGGCGAGCAACCACGCTTACATGGACATTTCAGTCCTTCCAGAATGGAGGGGTAAAGGCATCGAGGAGCATTTTCTGGGCTTTGTCAGCGGCTATCTCCGGTCTATGGACGTCGCTTTGATGAGATTGTGGGCCTCACGCGAGTTCGCATGGAAAATAGACATCGCAACAAAGACCGGAATGACCGATGTTAGGCATTCGTTCATGATGGTCCATTCCCGGGAGGAGCGTCCTGTCGAATCAGGCATCCCTGAGGGATACACCCTCCACCACACGATGATGGTTGATGCCTCGGATGAGGAACTGAAGGACTTAATGAACCTGCTCAATGATGTTTTTTCAGAGAACTGGGGTTTCATCGCACAGGAATTTGATGATTTCACCAAGAACCGTGACGAGGAAAGAAGGACAGGGAATACAAAATCCAGGCTGGCATTTGCTAGAGTAGGAGAAAAAACTGTGGGGGCTTGTATAGGGATTATAAATAACAACTATAACCAGCAGCATGACGCGAAAGCCGGATGGTCCAGCGCGCTCGGTGTTGTAAAGGCACATAGGCGCTACGGGCTGGGTCGCGCGCTGCTCGCCGATTCCATGTCATGGCTATGGGACAGAGGCATGGACACGCTTTACCTTGGAGTGGATGCAGAGAACGAAAAGGCTCTGAAGCTGTATTCCTCACTGGGCTACACAGTCGAACAGGAAGCATTAGTCTATGAACTGAAGCTCTGAATTTTTCTCAGAGCTTCTCCCCGCAGTCGTTGCAGAACTTGGCCCCTGCCTGCTCCTTGCCGCATTTCGGGCACTTCACTTTTGTGGGCGCACCGCATTCCTTGCAGAATTTCGCATCCGAGGGAATCGAAGCATTGCACTTGGGGCATTTGACTGAACCCGCTTTCACCATGGCCTTGCCGCATTCCTTGCAGAACTTCGCGTCCTGCGCCACGAGCGCGCCGCATTCCTGGCACTTGACCATGACTTCCTGCGAACTCGTTCCCTGCTGCATTCCCTGGCCCATTGCGCCTCCCACCCCGTAGCCGACTCCGACGCCGGCTCCGAGGCCGGCCATGGCTGCGGTCGTCCCGCCGCCTCCCTGGGCCGCGCCCTCGCCTATGCCCTCGATTGCCTTACCGGTCTGGTACTGCATGTAATTGACTCCGAGCGCGCCCATCGCGCCCCTGCGGTCTATTGCATCCTGGACTTCCTTGGGCGGTGTTATTGTTATCCCTGCGAGGTTGGTTATGTCAAGGCCGTATCTCTTCGCCTCCGAGTCCACCTTCCCCAGGACCAGCTGCTCGATTTCATTCACATACGCAGGCATGTCCACGAGGGCCATGTTCTTGTCCTTCTTCAGTTCTCCGAGAACGTCATTCACTGACTGTATGAGCTCGTTCCTGAGCCATTCAATCACTTCCTCGCTCCCGGACCAGCCCCTGGTGCCGACGAACTGCGTGATGAACATCATCGGGTCCACGACTTTATAGGAGAACTGGCCGAACACCCTGAGCCTTACAAGGCCGAAGTCCGCGTCCCTGAACGTGAGCGGCTCGGGCGTGCCGAACTTGCCCCTCATCTCGCGCCTCTGGATGTAATAGACCTCGCCCAGCTGCTTGATCCCGGTGAGCGCCGGAAGGATGGTCCTCAGTATGGGCACGTTCTGAGTGGTCAGGGCATATCTTCCGGCCTGGTCAAACACATGCATGGCCTTCCCGTCTCTCAGGAATACGGCGTACTCGTCCTCCATCACCACGATGTTGTCGTTGTAGTAGATGTTGGTCGGAAGCTTGTACATGATGTTCTCGCCCTTGTACTCGTTGGGCCATGTGTAAGTGTTCCTTGCCACGTCCCCGTCGGTTGATTTTCCTCTGCCGAATACCATGTCATCACCCTACCGTGAGGCCGGCAATGGCCTCCCTTCTCCTGTCGAATATTGTCTCGTAATCCTCTATTGCCTGGAGCGCATTCGTGAGCTCGGTGGCAACGTCAGGCTCGGGCATTGTCCTCGCGGAATCCTTCAGGTTGTTGGCAATCTTCATGAGGCCCTCTATCAGGTTGAGCAGCCCCAGGTCCCACTCGTACATCTTGTTGAGCTCCGCTTCCTTTATTCTGTAATCCGGCGAGATGCCCGTGTATCCCTGCTCCACATGCCTCAGCCTCTCTATGGCCGCGTGCGTCCTAGTGACCAGTTCCCCCATGTCCTCGATGAGGTCAACGGCACTTCTCTTGGCCAGGCCTTTTCTGGCCCCCTCGAATCCCCTCTCGGCGATGGCGAACCTGTTGGCCAGCTCCTCCCTGAGAAGCCTGTCCGCGATTCTCAGGTCTTCCTTTATCCTGTATCCCCTGTACCCGGGAATGACCAGCTGTATCATCTTGATTATCCCGCGGTCAGCCTCCACCTTGTCTCTCAAGTCTGCCATTTTCATGCCTCCAATTTGATTTTCCTGAGCAGAAGCACCAATCCGATGATGCCTAATATGATTATTCCCACGGCCGTACCGACAGCGCCGCCAATGATGTCGCCTCTCAGGCCCAGCAGTATCAGTGTGAAGGCCGAAAGGGCCATCCCGCCGCCCAGCTGGAAGTTGGACGCGCCCCTGCCGCTCACATTGCTGCCGCCTATAAGTATCAGTATAATCCCGCCGCTGAGCAGCCAGAGAAGGAATGCCTCTCCTAGCCGCACTGCATCCAGGGCCCAGACCAGCATCCAGACGCCGAACAGAATGAACAGCGTCAGCCATCCCGCGTAGTACACGATGTCGTTCCTTTTCATCTTGATCCTCCCGTTTTTATTGAACATAATTGTTTATGTATATTAAAGTTGGGCGGGAAGTCCCTTGGATACACAATGCCCATGACATAACTTAAATATATCATGGGGCTTTTCCACCGATGGACAAAGGGCCCGTAGCTTAGTCCGGTTCGACAAAATGGCCACAGCGTTTCACAACCTTTTTGTCGTTAGGACCAAGATACGGGAACGAATAGAAGCTATATATCGCTAAGGGCCCGTAGCTTAGTCCGGTGGAGCGTTTGGCTCATAACCAATTGGTCGCCGGTTCAAATCCGGTCGGGCCCACTTTTTTACTATCTGGCCAAAATCTAATTCACGAGTGAATTAACTTTTGGAATGTTCGGCTCCGAGAACACCCTTTCAATCTCTGCGATTGCGGCATCGTCCCTTATTCTACCGTAGTAGGATTCGGTGGTCATTGTGGTCTTATGCCCCATTACTTTTGACACGGCTTGCAGGTCAGCGCCCTGGTCGATTGCGTACTGGCAGAAAGACGCTCGGTAATCCTTTAGTTTGAACCGTATCCCAGACACGCACTCGATATTTGCCTTGATGAGGAGGAACTGTTGGTGTGTCCAGTAGGATAATCCTTTTTTACCGATATGAGGAATCAGCGGTTCTTCATTTTCGTTGTAACCGTGTTCCTCAAGGTAAACTTTGCGTTCATATAGGAAATTCATGAGTGCAGTTCTTAGTGGATGGAGTATGCCGATTCTTCTGTTTTTTCCATACCTATCCTCACCCTTGGGATGGGAAACGACGAGAGTCCATGTAGCCAGGTCCACATCTCTGAATTTCAGTGTCCTCAGTTCGGAAGGTCTCAGTCCTGTATACGGGTAGGCAAGTGTAATGAATCTGGCAATCGAGCCTTCCCAGCCGTCAAACAGCTTTGTCGGCTCGTGAATGGCTTTGACCGTTTCTATTGGCAACGAGCGAATCTCCTTGGAGATAGTTCCAGGCATCCTTATGCGCTTGCTTGACAGCATTTTGTGGATGATATCGTTGCCGTGAAAAGAAAGGTAGTCCCGCAGGAATCTCAGCAGCTTCCTCTTGGACTCGTTTTCCAGCGCGGTCTTTTCCATCCATCCCAGGAATGCGTAGATGTGTTTTTCATCGATACTTGCGGGATTGTCGGACGCACCCAAGGATTCGATGATGCTGCAAACATACCTGATCTTCCTTTCCCTCTCTGCTTGCGTGGATAGGGCGTAGTAATGTTTCGTTGACTCGATGTATTTCTTCAGCGCAGAACTTCTTGGATATTTTCCGAAAGGATTTGGCAACCAATCATCTCTGTTTCTGGGGTGCTTCTTTTTCGGTCCAGGTTTGTGCTTGCGCTTTTGATGGTCAGTTTTCTTCCCCTCTGGAGCCTTGAGGGGGATTGTATCCTGTTCATCGGCACTGGATAGCCTTTGAGCATCATTATTGTTTCGGCTACATGTACGGGAGGTCAGGACTCTTCCCCCTGAAGCACCTCAAGCATTATGCGACAACGCTCTCTAATATCTTGCAAGGACTGAATAATAAAAAGCAAATCTAGTTCGTCATGTTCTTTATAAAAATCTAGGTCCATCTTTATTGGTGGGGGTATTACTCTGTATTTCAGTTGATAATCACCGTTATCTAGTTTCTGGGCGATATCTATTTTTTCCTTGATTAATTGGGCCAAGTAGTATTTCACCTGATCATGAACATTATCCCAGACTGTGTAATTTTGTCGATATTGAGATTTGCCTTTATTTCTTGTGATAAACTCTTCAATTTCATTGGGGCGAACCGGTCTATTGAGAAGAACCAGCGCAATTAGAACAAATTTAAGATTTGAAAATTTGGAGTTATGTTTTTTCTTTTTAATTCTGTAATATCTTTCTCTTGTGAGTTGAATAAACTTGTGAAGAGTGATTTGGGGTCTATCATTCGTATTATACATAATTAACGATTTGGTTAATAATAACAGAAATATTATAAGTTATTGCTCTCGTTTTAGCAAATTATTAATATGTGATTGGACATCTGTTGTTGAGGTAACAGACATGCAAGACAATGAATTGCACGAAGAAAAAATGAAGCAATGGGAAAGATTAGGGATATTATTTGATGCGATATCACATCCATACAGGCTTTTTCTCTTGGAAAATATTGGAACCCAAACAATCAAAGAACTAGCTAAAGTTCCCGGTATTTCTCCAGCGGCTCTGCAAAGACATATCAATAAATTATCATCAACTCATCTTATAGAGAAAAAAGACAATGTTTACCGACTTACTCCCATTGGGAGGGAGGTACAAAAACAACTACAAACCTTTGATAGCCTTGTTTCGGAATTGATTGAATTAGAGAAAGATACAGTCCGAAGTAAGGTGTTTGAATCACCTCTAAGTATTAAAGATGTGGAAAAAATACTGACGGAAATGAAGAGAAAGGAGAAGAAATGAGCGGAGATTTTAACATATTCAGCACCCATCATACTTTTTCAATACATGCTATTGAAGATAAAGATAAATTTCCTCCAGCTTATTTTCATCCACCACACTTTGCTTTTATGAGGCCTGCGGTACGCCTAATGGAGAATTATGAGATTCCATGGTCATATTATTTTTGGCATGAATTATTCCATGCAGAGAACCTCCACCTTACAAACACGGGGGTTATGTTGGATATACTTAACTCATTATCCGAAAACCTTGCGATTTATAGCTTAGGTCAGTTCGCGTCTAAGAATTATAAAGAAGGGAGCCGTTCTCTTAAAATGGCCGTTGATATGGCCAAGAAATACGATTTATTTATGGAATATTCATTACTTACAAATGAAATTCCTTCAACCTATTTTCAAGTGAGTGTCCATACTCGGCAACTGGTAACTCAGTTAGTTTATGATAACATAGTAACAAAGTTCTTTAAGGAAATTGAAAAAGAGAATGTTAATAACTACATTAACTATTGGGGTGATTTCGTTTTATCGGAAATCGAAAAGAAAAGAAATGAACGGATTTTGGAAATCAGCCGGGAACACGAAGAAGCGATCAGATGCGGAGAGAAAATTCGAATGTTGTATAATGGTATTGATTATGTTCACACAATTCCGATATATTCTATGGATATTGATTTCTCGAAATTAGATTTTGTGACATTAAACTACCAGGAGATAGAGAAAGCGATTCAGAAAGATCATAATAATCTGAATCCTCAACATAGATTAAACAAAATTATCAAGGATGGAAATAAAAAATATCTATCCAAATTGATTGAAAATGCTAATGAAATTTCTAACCGTTGTGAAGAACATATTATAGAATGCATTCTATCATCCTCGGATCTGCCTGACGAAATAATAAATGCATTTAGTGGTAGTCCTAATGTAGATATCGATAAAGTGAGAGCAATAAAGTCAATGCCTGTGAAAGAAGTATTCAAAAAACAAATGCTTTATATTGAAGATAATGAGTTTGGTACTATGTTTTTTATTGTTCCAGATTATTTAACAGGGAATAGGGAAGAATATTATCAAAATATATTATCCAATACTTATGCATATGAGTTGATATTGAGATCTTTTGGTTCGGCTAAATATTCAGATGAATGGATGCGCCTAGTGAAGTGCGTGTTAAACAGTTTAGATGAAAAGATTCCAGAACCTTCACATAATCATACATTCGCAGAAAGATATTTCAAGGTAAGTTTTTAATGAAACTAGTTTCTGGAAATCCCATTTTAGCACATCTCTCAAGCATCTCAACCCATTTCAATCCATCTAATAATTTTTCATAAGGTAATTCTTCTGGTGGGATTCCTTTTGTGCAAACGATATAGGTAGTATCATGATTTCCATCTGCTCTGTAAATAAATTCCCTGACTGCTTGTGAATATTTAGATTGATTTCCAAAGAAATAAACAGGTTGAAATTTAATTGGATTGGATTCAAACCTTTCTGATTCTATACTTAAAAATAGTAGCTCATGTTCTTGGAGTTCTGCACAATAATGAATATGAAATGTCCGCTTATTTATTAATGCTGCAAAGTACTTATTAATTTCCTGTTTTTTTCCTTTACTCATATACTTCATGAGCTTGTTAGCTATTTAAATATCATATATTGAAACTAAGAATTCCATTGATAGCTATAATTAAGTTCATCATGAACTGAGGGAGCATTATTTATATTAAATATAATTGACGGTGGAGTATTACTGCCGTGTGAATATGAAAAAATTTACAATATTCTTAAGTTGTGGCCAAGAGAATCGACAAGAAAAAGAAGATGGAATGTCAATCAAATCATACTTTGAAAGTAATGATGAATTTAAAACCAAAGTAGATATTAAATTCGCAGAAGAAATCTACAGCCCTACAGGGCTGACAGATGTTATTTATAAAAATATAAAAGAGTCTCATGCATTTGTTGGGATTTTTCATCGTAGAGAGAAAATAGGGAAAGAAGATGGGAAAATAAAATATCGTAGCAGTCTTTTTGTCAATCAAGAACTAGCAATCTTTTCCTATGTAAATCATAATGGAATAAACGAATTTTGGAGAATTTACGCTCAGAACGATATTAAAGTCGAAGGAGTGGATAAATACTTAATGAACCGAACAATTCCTTTCACCTCAAGCGATGAAATTATATCTGATCTTGAGGAGGTGATTAGAGAATGGCTATTGGTTTGGAAACCCTCTAACTCAAGAATTCATTTTGAACCACCAATTCTGTCAATAGGAAATAGGCATACGGGTAAATTGATGGGAATTCACATGGACTTTCAAATTGATAATTTAATATCTGAGCCGATAAATAATTTTACAATTGGTATTATAGCACCAAAGCATATTGAAATTGAAAGGGTAATTGGAAGCAAAATAGAAATGCAAATCAGGGGGCAATTTAGCAATTATTTTGAATCAAAAAGGGAGGTAGTACATTACATAATTACGGACGAATTAAGAGGTAACTTTGCTGTATTTAAAAAATATCAAATATTGTGGCATAAAGACCCACCAGATAAAGAATTTCAAATAGGGTTTTATGTAAAAGGGGATAATTTAGATTTAACCTCATATTATCTCCGGATTTATGATTTGGATTTTGTAAATAATATATGGAAAAGTGATTTTGGTTTATGTAAAGATGTGTGTATCATATATTAAATCTAAACTTATGGCTCTTTTATCTTCATTAAGTACCTATCATAGGAGTGCAGTCCGTTCCACTTATTTTAATCGATACAACAATCCATTAGGATAATAGTAAAGCACTTTCACCTTCCAATCACTACCTAACTCTCGTCCCGACCTTTAATTCAGTTTTACCCAATTAATGTCGACCTTAGCCCCACACTTCTGACATCTAGCAACCTGTCTTTTCTTCCTCAACCCATACAATCTAATATCTGGATAGTAACTGATAACCTCTACCTTCCCCCTGAACCGTTCCAGTTTGTAGAGATGTCCGCTGACTGTCCTGTACGTCGCCTTAATTTCCTTTGCCAAAGTTCCTGTCGTCATCGGGCCCTTCTCCCCAAGAGTTCCTATTATGGCTCTGTGTATCACTGCATCTCTTCGTCTAATCACTGAATTCACTGTATTTCATGTCATTATTATTTGGTAGTAACATTTATAAATGCATAGTCTGGCATGAATATTTTAGGCTATTCTATGTGTCTAAAACACAAATACCGGCTCTGACAATAATTAGCAAGTGATTATTGTGTTGTCAAAACGAGCTGGTGTGCTTTTCGAGCTGGCAAAAGAGAGCCGTATGCATGAGAATATAACCGTGAGGCAGACATTGCATGCCTTGAGCGTCTGCTGGGATGATAACATTGCAGAAGACCTGGAGCAACTGCTTACACTTAGGGTCTTCCCGAGGAAAACTATCAACCCGTTCCATCCTGAGCCGCAACTGAAGGCTGAATTCATGCTCGGGGAATCCTCTGTCGGGAACACTGGCGTAAGCAGGGAACAACTGGCCCAGGGCATGCTGATTGTAGGGAGGTCTGGCGCTGGAAAAACCACATTGCTTTATGGCTTATTCAGACAATTTATGGCAAAGAACGTACCGGTGCTGGCACTTGATTTCAAGAAAGATTATCGGCATCTGGCCAGAGAGTATCAGGACCTAATTGTCATCCCCTGGGAATATCTCAGGTTCAACCCGCTCAAGCCTCCGGACGGAGTATCGCCAATCAGGTGGTTGCAGGACCTTGCAGAGGTTTTCAGCCACTCCAATGCCTTGCTGTCAGGCTCAAAGAATTTCTTCATGATACACCTTCACAAACTCTATGAAATGTACGGAATGTTCGAAGGCAAAGACACATACCCATCTCTGTTCGAGTTCCAGGAATTGCTTGGTGACACCAGATACTCGCTGGTGACCAAGGATGCAAGATACCTGGAAACTGTTCGAAACAGAATCGATGTGCTAATACTGGCACTGGACAAGGTCCTGGATTGCAGCGATGGCTTTCCTATTTCCGAGTTGCTTGAAAGAAATGTAGTAATCGAGCTGGAAGGGCTGGCGGAGGATGTTCAAAACTTCCTGACTGAAACAATATTGGTCTGGATATACATTTATCGCCTTGCGCAAGGGCATCGGGGCCAGCTTCGCCATTGCATCTTGTTTGACGAAGCGAAAAGGGTGTTCGACAGGAACAAGGAACTGAATCCCGCATCCGGCATACCCATTATCGACATCATCACGGACCGGGCAAGGGAGTTCGGGGAAGCTCTGATAGTGGCGGACCAGGAACCCGGCAAGCTTACTGATTCCATCAAAGCCAATACCCTGACGAAGATCATGCTTTCTCTCGGAAGCGGAAAGGACATCTCGGAGATGTCGCATTGCATGGGCCTGAGCGAAGACCAAATGGATTACTCGTACAAACTCGGAGTGGGCCAGGGAATTATGAAGATAGCTGGTTTAGAACCACTAAAAATCAACATTCCGTTTGCTCGGATTGATAAGAATGTGACGGACGAAGAAGTTGTCCAGAATCTGAAAAAGAACACAGCGAACTTCAGGATATCACCGAGGACACCTTTACCAGTGCTCGAAAGGCGAGTTGACGAACTGGCAGACAAAACCGACATGGGTCAAGAAATGTCAAAAAGCGCCTGGCAGTTGCTCGTGGACATTAACAAGAATTCCGTATCAACGCTGAGCGAGCGATATGGAAGACTAGGGCTTTCTGCCTGCAAAGGGAACAAGGCCAAGAACGAGCTGAAGGCAAAAGGATACGTGAAAGAGGAAGAGGTGAAAGCCGGTGGCAAGGGAGGCAGGCCAAAGTTATTGGAACCAACAGAGAAAGGCAATAGTCATTTGCTGTTAAACGGTGAAGAACCCAATGGAAAGACCGGAAAAGGCAGCCTTAAGCACAGATACTGGCAACAGAAAATCAAGGAATATTTCGAGAACTGGAACTGTAAGGCAGAAATTGAACTGTTCATCGGGAAGAAGAGCATTGATGTGGCTGTGTTCTGCCCCAACAGGAAAGCCATCGCCGTGGAGATAGCCATGAGCCCTTATTATGAACTTGAGAATATCAAGAAGGATCTCGGATTTGGCTTCGACCAGATTGTTGTAGCCTGCAGGGACATGCAGACCAAAGCCCTAGTTGAAAAGGCATGCCGGTCAAACTTCGAGGGCAATACCCCGGAGAAAGTCCGATTCTGCCTATTGAAACAGTTTAACGGCTCCGGCGAGCCTTTGGACTTGGACTTCACCGATTCTGGCCAGCAATATAAGCAAACAGATAAACAAAGAAACGGACCAGAAGGTCCCGAGGGTGAATGATGTGCAAGGCACGAGAATCCAGGAGGATGTAAAGCCAAGAGAATTCATGGATGCCTCGCTCGCCAGGAAACTCGGCGTATTAGAAAAGGAACTGGCGAGCATCCAGGCAGACATCGAACAGAGAACAATGCTTCACGATGTCCTTACAAAACAAATAAACGTTAGAATCCAAACATTAGATTCCAATATCAGAGAACTGTGTGGCTGGAATGTCGAGAGCATATATGAAAAGCGGGTAAGTGCGTTTGAAAAGGAAATATCAGATTTCAAGAGAGAGTTAAGAACCGAAGGTTTGGCCTACTGGCGGGACACCAGCAAGCTGAAGGAGGGCATGAGGCGGGTGCTGAGAGAGATCTGGCAGGTCCAGGGGAAGAAGGCGTTTCTGACTGATTACCTGGACAAGCTGGGTGGAATCGAATTGTGAGAATGATTAGTTGGAACAATGTAAAACAGGTGAATGAAAATGCTGGAGAGACTGAAAAATCAATGGTGGGTGATGAAGAACCGTATCGCGCGGCGCATGAAGAACCGCATGGACCTGATGAGCAGCTATTGCTATTACTGCAATCACTACTATGACGGGAAATGCAGCGGGAGATACTGCCTGAGCATGGAATGCAGGAATTTCGAGCGATTAAAGTAAAACGGGTGATGGGCATCGGGGAATCATATCTGGATGGGGAAGAAAAAGAATACGAGACTGTAAAGCAAAGGATAGTCGGCTACCTCTCCAGGTATTCAGCGAGGGTGTATGAGGCATATGCCTACGCCACACTGCCCTGGGAGGTGTGCCAGGAAGGCATTGCAGAGGGCATAGGGGTCACCAGGCCCCATGCTGCGCTAAGGTTGCGGGACCTGATAGACGAGGATGTCGTGAGTGAGAAACTGGCGCATGTGGAGGGGTTCAGCAGGAAGCGGAAGGTCTATTATTTGAACGAGGTGATGAAGCATGGGGAGTAGTTATGAAGATGGAGGACGGAAAGCCATTCCTGGCTTATATGAGACAGAGGACACGGAATTGGAGGACAAGATAATCTATGAAAAATGGGAACTTCCGCAAGTCGGGTTCTACTGGCTGATTGCGGAATATGATCCGGAGAGAGAATTGGCCTTCGGATACGCGAACCTCAACGACGACCAGATGGCAGAATGGGGATACATCAGCATCGACGAGCTCTGGGAGAACGGGGCCCAGCCAGTGAAAGACTGGAAGCCCGCGAGATTCAGGGAGATTGAGAGGTGATGGCCATCGGCAAATACAAGTTTGATAGGATGACAATGTCCGAGATGGTTGCGCTGGCGAGGCAAGAGGCCATGAGACAGCTGGAGGAGGAGCATGAAAAAGGAAAATGAGTTCGACCTCCTTCTGGCCAGGGAGTTTGTCAAGGTGTTCAGGAGAAAGCTTTCAGCCCAGTTCGGAAGCCAGATGCGCCATACGAGAAAAATTCCGTATGGCGAGTTCAGGAAGTTCTGCGGAAGGTCGTTCGGTTTTAAGAAATTTGAGACGAATGAGATACTGGATTTGTTGAGGGAATACAAGATGATCGAGCTGTCTGCTTCCGGCTTCGTCGTGAGGAACAAAGGGTTTCTTCAACGGTATACCAATTAATGCAATTCTCATTCCATTTGGAGTGTTTACAGCCTTAAATTGATCTCAATCAATAAAAGAAAATTGGCGAAGCGCAAGGTTCGTGACTGGATTGGGGAGGCTCACGCTCCGCTATGGGCAAATTATGTAATGTACACTATCACGGAGACATTGTCATCCAGGATGATATTATAAGTATATGCTGGCATACCAGAATTGTCTGTATACACCGAGTAGGGCGTGTAGTTCCACCGTGTCATCAAGTCAATGATTTCGTATTGCGATAAGACAATATTCACGATTCCTTGGCCATTGGTATAACCGTCCCAGGCCGTGTTATTGTATGTGTCATTGACCATAATGTACTTATACGGTACTCCTCCAGTTCCGTTCCACACCAGCACCTCCATTTGCCATAGCTGCGTCGCCATGCCCAGAGTGTTTCCATTCAGGGTATTGTTTGCAGCAATGTCTGTCCCGTTAGCGCCGGCATTCGCGGGAGCCACAAATTTTGATATTATGCCCCAGCCGCCATTTCCCGAGATATTATTCCCGACTATTGTCGCGTTGGACCACTCCATATAGATGCCATCTTGGCTGCAATTGATAATGGTGTTGTTGTGTATGTATGCGCTTGAGTTGTCAAGGCAGCGAATTCCAGTCTTGATTCCGTCGAACAGGTTCCTTTGTATTATAGATGATGCATTGGTCAATTTTATTCCGATTTCAGCTCCGGTCGATGGATAGAGTGGATCGCTGCGGTAGAAATTGTTGTCCGCTAAAATAGTCTCATCATCCGCATCTTCGATGTCTATTCCGATGCATGTGCCACGTATCGTATTGTTCGATGCAATCATCTGGGAAGATACGGAGTAGATTCCTCTTGGTGTTGTTCCACCTGCGACCGCAGATTCATCCTCCATTTCATTCCATTCGACCGTGACATTTCTCGAATTCTCCAGGTAGATGTTCACGTCATTCCACGAAACGTTATTGTAACCCACATAGACTTCATCGCAATTGATCAGGTCTATCCCGGACATTCCCGGAGGGCCGCCACCGCTTGGGGTCTCATGATTTTCCATGATTGTGTTGTTGGAGATTTCACCGGTGCAATTCTCCATCCACAAACCCGAGCCAACATTCTCTAATATCGTGTTGTTCAGAACAGTAACATTGGCGCCGAGCGCCTGGATGCCGTCATCCATATTGTTCTCTATCTGGTTCAGCTCTATCTTGAGTTCCAATGAATAATTTTGATCGTTGTTCACGAAAATGCCTGTTTGGTTATTCCCACCAGTATAATTATAGTATGCGTAGAATGTCCAATTTTCGTCGAGTTGTCCGCAATTAGTGATGTTAATATCTCCGGTTTCATAGTTCAGGGTATAGTCGCTTTCCTCTTCCATCGGATACCATTGTGTGCCATTGAGATCGATATATAATGAGCAGTTGAGAATATTACCGTGGTCGAGATAGATCGTCGACGGGTCTTCGCCACCCCCGAGCGTGGGACCATAGACCGTTTCGTTCGTTATCTCACCACAGCTAATGCCGATAGTATTGCCAGTTATCTCGCCGGAGCAAGTCTCAATCCAGATTCCCGAGCCGTCATTTTCAGAAATGGTGTTGTTGGTAATTGTGTTGTTGCTTGATAAAATCAGACAAATGCCATTCTCGTTCCGTGAAATTATCGAGTTATTTACATTCACTGAGGAATTATAGGAATAGATTCCATCTCTGAGATTATTACAAACATAGTTGCAATTTGTAATATTAGCAGTGGAGTTTCCCACATTTATCCCATGTTTGGCTGAATTTGTTATTGTGTTGTTTGAAATGCTTGCATAAGATGATCCATTCAGGTAAATTCCGGATTGATAAGTGCCATTTACAATGTTATCTTGAATGACCGCGCTTGAATTCCATAATTTTATTCCATTTGAATTGCATCCACATGGACCCATCGTTACGTATAAATCATAATACTTGATTGGCATGCCTCGGAAATTATAGGTGATATCTCCTTCGAATTGACCTTCGAATTTGTTTTCATACACATTGATGCCTAAATGGGAATTTTTTATATCAATCATGCCCGAATTCCCATAAATCCATGAAGCTATCCAGTTTTGATAAATCGATAGATTAACGGTTTCCCTGACATAAATTGCAGTGACAATTATTGGGGTAAATCCTTCAGGCACTGGTTCCTCAATGATAGTGTTGTTATATATCGTACTGTAACTTCGGTTAATGTAAATGCCTACTTTATTATCTATCATTAAATTATTATTGATAACTGCGGATGAGTTATCTTCCATATCGACTCCACATGTTTCATGCCCCCCTTCCTGGGCACTAAGACAGCGGTTTTCCACCAGGATGTTGTTGTGGACTGAAGCATTGGACCTTTCCGTCAAGAAAATGCCATCAAAATTGTTTGTAATATTACAATCAAAAATTTCCATATAGCTTTCCTCAGAATAAATAGCAATACCAGAGTTATTCCATATGTCATTATAGAATATCGTTGCTACGGTTGAACCAATAATATAGATTCCTTTATTGGTCTGATTCGTTATTTCATTGAATTTGATTGTTAAATCGGTTTCGTTACCTTTTATGGCAATTACGTTTCCATCGAATGTGTTATTTTCTATCACAATGGTTGATTCCAGACAATAAACCGCATAATCATTCAGATTAAATGTGTTGTCAAATATGTGAGATGAACTATTATTAACCAAAATGCCATAGGAATGGTTCGCAAAGAGGGATTTATTCGCAAAGTTGGGGACACGAATAGAGACATCGTCCACATACCAGCCGCTCTGGTCGTTGTCTGTGGCGTTAATACTGTCAAAGCAGAATCTTAACTGAATACTATATGCAGGTATAAAATCAGAAATATCAACAGTATGCAACACCCATTGACCCATAGGATCTCCTTGGATTTCAGTCACATTCTCCCACGCCATGCATTCTGACTTTACCTGGATCCAACGCACGTCACCCGAGGTTTCATTGACATCAGACCAGCTCATGAAGGTTAACAATCCGTCATTGGTGCCACAAACTTCTATTTCCTCTGATGTCAGGTTGCCCCAGTTTCGTGTTCCGTTGTTGTAATCGCCGGTTGTATCATTCCCATACCAGTAACTCCAGTCTCCGTTGTAGCTGATATTCCAGGCCGGGGCGTTAGTGTCTCCACCATTAATCCTGTGCCACATGCTGCTATCGGTCGTCCAGCCAGTATCCGTTTCGAAATCATCCCCGTAGGCTATCTCCAAGCCGTTTGAATCGATGCGGTTATCGAAAATCGTGATATTTGTATTATTGGCATATATTCCGATGCCGACATTATTGCTTATCGTGTTGTTATCGATTTTGGCGTTTCCGTCCCATATATCATCGACATAGATTCCATGACCATTATATTCGATGAAGGGATTGTTCTGAATTATCGGTATCGAATTTTCCGCTCTGATTCCATAACCATCATTCCCGGAGATATTGTTGCTCTCGATTTCCGGAGCTGACCCGTTCAACACCACGATTCCATCGTTGGCATTGTCGTGAATATTCACATTAGTAATAGTGGCATTTGAATCATCGAGGTATATCCCGTTCATGAGACCGTCCCGCACTTCAAAGTCTTCCATGACTACGCCTTCCGAATCCTCGATATACACTCCGTTTCCATTTGAATTTTTAATAACAGAGCTGCCCTTAATCGTAACGTTCGAAGCGTCAGCAATCTTGATGCCCTCGTTCTTCATGTTAAACACTGAAACAGAATCAATCAGAACATTGGAATTTCCCTTTATCTGAATTCCGGTTCCGTCCAGAACATTGCTCGTGGTGTTGGTTATCGTGCAATTGGCAATATTTAACTCAGAATCCCCCTCGGCATATATTCCGTGTGTGTCCCCGTCCATGATGTTGCAATTCGTCAGGTTACAGGTGCTCCCTGGCAGGTTCCTGATGCCGCCTGTTGTATCTGGGTTGTATGAATCCCCATACACCCGCGTCACATTCGCGCCGAGGAAGTCGATGGTGCCGGAGTTGAGGAAGGAATAAGAATAAGCTGTTGGTGAAGAACCGTATGTAATAACGGTGTTTGCTGACGAACTATTTATTTCAAATGTCCCATTGGGTTCTATTGTGATTCCATATTCACCATTTTCATCACATATAATTTCTAACAATACACTATTATTGAAAGTAAGAATTCCACCACTTTTAATGATAAGATTACAGCGAGTAAGTGTTATGTTTACGCTTTCATTCCAAACGTGCTCATTCTCAATTACCCAATCTTGATCTGTATTCCAATCAGCACGAGCGTTTGTGCTCGCAAAGTTCATTACAGCCAGTGTCGAAAATATTATAAACATTCCCATTATCATACCACTTATTTTTCTCGGTCTCTTTTCTCCCATTTACTCACCCTCCATTTATTTATATAATCAAATGTATGAACAGATATTAATTAAGTCGTATTTATTGTTTGTCCAGATACATTTTAACATGCTATTATTTAATATCAATAGATTTAAGTAGATGAAGTAGCGTATATTCTATCCGATGAGGCAAAACAGGAGGTTATTAGACTTTACATCACTAATGGTGGGGGTACTGACTTTGGCGGTTTTATTTGCACCGTTCAGCATAGGCCAGAATTCTATGAAGAAACCAAATGGAACACCTGTTGGATGGAGTGACGACATTAATTTAAGTGAAACAAGCCAGAATCATGTTGAAACTAACCTGGCGGTTTGTCAACAAAATGTTCATGTGATTTGGTGTTACAATCCAGGATCGACAAGAGATATTCTTTATAGAAAATCAACTGATGGAGGGAGAACATGGGGGCAGAAAATTACACTTGGCTCTAGTCCAGATTTAGTCAGACTTCCAGATATAGCTATCTCAGAAGACCGTATACATGTTGTGTGGGAAGACAGAGCGGGATGGAATGGAATTTATTACCGGAATTCCTCTAATAACGGAGAAACATGGACCGCCACAAAAAGAATTAGTTCTAATGGTGTAGATGCATATGGTCCAGAAATATTCGTAAATAATTCGAATGTTCATATTTTTTGGTATGACAGAAGAGATGGAACAGATGGAGAAGTTTATTACCGTCGCAGTCTGGATGGAGGAATAACATTCGATAACGGCCAGGGAATTGACCAAGACCGCAGAATCACTTATTCTCCATCCCTTGTAGCAAACACTCGTTATGCTGGTTTTGGGTCTAACCTATCATTTATATGGAGTGATGAAAGGAATGGTAATTTTGACATTTATTGGATGATTTCTAAAAACAATGGAAACACATGGGAAGATGGCCTCGGCCATGAAGGGCAAGACAGACAATTAACAAGCGATTCATCAAATTCAATGTGGAATAGCATTGCAATGGATGGGTCAAATATACACCTTATTTGGGTCGATGAACAATGGCCTGGACCTGTGTATAGATTATACTATCGTAATTCAACAGATAATGGAGTTACTTGGAACCCTATCCAGTTATTAACAGGGCCAGTACCCGGAATTAACTCTCCTGACATTGATGTTCAAGGCAATACTATATCTGTTGTCTGGGATGATGAAAGAGATGATGGCGACCATGAGCAAATATACTATAAAAATTCAAATGATGGTGGCATTACCTGGAGTAATGATTTAAGATTGACATATAATCTTTCATATTCAAGTTATTGGCCAAGAATAAAAGTTGAAAATGATACTAAACATGTTGTCTGGTACAATTGGTATGGCTCAAATTTGAGAGATGTCTTTTACAAGCGTTCCCCCGACTTCCCCGACGCCTCCCCCCCATCCCACTCCAACGAAATCCCTCTTCCAGACAGCTACAAGGACGCTCCCGGCACAAACATCTCGGTCCACGTGACCGACCCTTCAGGCGTGAACGCGAGCAGCATCCAACTATGGATCAACGGAAGCCTTGTTCCCCATAATTTGACGCCAATTACAGACGGCTATAACGTTTCCTGGGCATCGGGAGGCTTCAGCCCAGGAGTGGTGACCTGCCAAATTATCGCAGAAGATAACTTGGGTAATGTTCTCGATTATACCTGGAACTTTACCGTGCTTGCGAATTACATCATTCCCTTGCAGGAAGGCTGGAACCTGATTTCCCTGCCTTTAGAACAGGTTAATACCTCAGTTCCGACCGTGCTGGCCTCTATCGCAGGCCAGTATGATGTTGTCAAGTATTATAATTGCATAGATACGGCAGACCACTGGAAAACCTACCGCCCTGGGAGTTCTGAGAACGACCTGACCAGCATCGATAATACCATGGGGTTCTGGATTAAAATCACCGAACTATACGTGAATCTGACTGTCAAAGGGATTATTCCGACATCAACTAATATTCCCCTTTACGCTGGCTGGAATTTGGTTGGCTATCCGACACAGACTACGGAAACCGTTGGAAACGCGCTGTGGGGGACCGGGACGGACAGGGTTGAGGGGTTTGATTTCGCAACGCCCTACATCAAAGAGGTTGGACCGACCTACGTGATGAAGCCGGGAGAAGGATACTGGATGCATGTTCCAGCGGATACGGTTTGGGTCATCAATTGGTAATGTAGCCTCCCGACCAGATAGCGAATGGCTGGTTGGGGGGACGGTGAGCTAGAACGAAAGCCTTATTACAGGGCTTTCGCATTCACAATCGGGAAGCGGAGGCTTATGCGGGCAGAATAATCACAATCAACTCTTCCCCACTTTGGGCAGGGAGTTCTCTCTCCAACCTGGCCAGAAATGGCTGAAATCCTGCCCTCTCTTTTTCTATCATGAGAGGTTTCGCTGGCTTTTAATTCGATCAATCCTACTCAGAGCAATTGCTTTCAATATATTCTAACTGATATGTATGGCTTTTTCAAGGTCATCGACTTTCGGAACGCCCTCGAGCTTCTTTTTTCCGATGATTACCGTAGGTATGGACTTAATCCTGTCAAGCCAGGCCCTGAAAGCGGCGTAATCGTGCGAAACATCGTATATCTTCAATTCCAGGCCGTGCTCTTCTGCGAATTTGCTCGCAAGATGTAACGCTTTGACGCAATCGTCCTCCATGTCGCCAGAATACATGGTGGTGGAATCGAGACAGTCATATAACTTGGAATACGTCAGGCGCGTGCTATGATAGTGTGTGCTGGTCGTCCGTTCGCCTTCGCCCGCTATGGCAGTACCGACATATATCTTGATTCTCACAAAGCATGAATGGGCGGGGCATTGTAAATAATTTCTGTTTATGAGTTGTACATACTTGATGGCCTCCCTTATTATCCCGTCCAAATAGATAAGGCAATTGGACGACTGCTCAGTTACCCTCTTGGACATAACATATGCACAACATAAATCTTTAAATTAACCGGTGCCCAACATATAAAAAACAGCTTGCACTGTCCATGTAATAATTAACCGCGATTGGCGGATCCCGAAGGCCAAATCACCTGAAACGAGTCAGGCAATTCAATGATAGCCTCCGAGTTACGGTTAATAACTGTTAAATACAAACAATAGACAAACAAATCCAATAAGGGTAGAATGTGATTGATAACAAAAGGGTAATTGAATTATATTATCCCTCTCGCGGCTCTCATGATTCAATTACCTTTTACGAATGCCCTTAACGAATGGATAATAACCTTTCGGACAATCAATAAACAGGGTAATTGAAATGGATATACATAATTTTGAGCATAAAATAAAAAGACTCTGGGAAAGGGTAGATGAGCAGTGTTCTGAGAACAATATAAAAATATTGAAAAAATTTGAGAATGAATTATACGCCAACGGGCTTTCTAACGCTAGAATTATGATGTATATAGAACCTCTTCTGGTCATATCTAAAAGATGTAAAAAGAATCTTAGCGATTTGAGCAAAGACGATTTAAAAGAAGTTGTCGGAGATATAGAGAGAAAAAAATATTCTGAATGGACTAAAGTCAAATACAAACTTGCTATAAAGAAATTCTATAGTTATTTGGATGGCAAAGGATGGACCAGTGGCGAGAGTTCTGAGAGAGTCGAATGGATTGACGCTTCTGTGAAAAGATCGAAACTAGGCAGACCTATAATACTCAACAAAGACGAGGTACTGAAACTGTTCAAAGCATGCAAGGGAACAAGAGAGAAAGCCATGTGTTCTTTTATGTATGAATCTGGATGCAGATGCCCGGATGAGTTATTTCATATGAAAGTTGGAGACGTTGAGTTTGATGATTACGGGGCAAAGGTTAAGCTTACTTCCGGAAAAGTCGGAACGAGAATTATTAGGATTATCTCATGTGTTCCCTATCTTAAAGAGTGGATTGCCAACGAACATCCAGATCCTAAACCGGAAAATTGGTTGTGGGTCAATAAGGGCACCAAGAACTATGGAAATCCGATAGGTTATCAGAGTCTTAAACTTATGGTTAGAAGGTGGAGAAAGGATGCAGGAATCTCTAAGAAGATAACTCCGTATACATTCAGGAGAACTCGGTATACTCATCTTGCAACACAAATGCCGACACCTGTTTTGTATAAGATAATGGGCCAGGTCCAGGGTTCAAAGGTGATTGAGCGTTATGTTGAACTCAACGAGGATGCTGTGGATGATGCGGTCCTGAACTTCTACGGGATGAAGGCAAAGGAGAACGGGGACATCAAGCCATTGTTCTGTTCCAGATGCAATAAGCAGAATTCGCCTGAACTGGAATATTGTAACACGTGCAATGCTCCGCTTACTGAGAAAGCTATGGTAACAGTTGATGCAAAAAAGAAGATTGAGATGCAGGACATGTTCAACGAGATGGTGAGGAAATTCAAGGAGGAGATGAGAGGAAATGTATCGTAGATAGGAAAGGAACTATGAGTAAGACAATATCTAAAATATTTATATTAGGAAGGATTAGTATTGGTAGTGGATAAAATGAAAGATTTTCGTTTCAATAATGCAAAACAAACTCGTATTTATAATCGTTTAAAGCAAATTGGGTCAGGGCCTGCATGTTATTATCGTGATGCCTGTAATTTGCTACAATTTGATGACCCATTGGAGTCTACTTCCCATCTTGTTGCACACCTTTTTAGAGAGATTGAAAGTGGGATTTGTGCAGTACTTGAAATGCCAGAAGATCGTGAAATACGGGAAAAATCCAAGTCAAAAGAGGGACATCGGGTGAAAATTAAAAATATATTAAAAATTCTCGACATTCCAAATGACGATAAAATATCAGTCCTCTGGCTAGAGATTATTGATGAAGGGTTATATTCACAAGCACATAGAAATGCGCTGGATAGTCCACGATCTGTTAATAAAGAATTTTTGAACACTATTGATAAGATAGAAACTATTTTTGACGATATCCTAGCACATTTTGAATCAAAATATTTGGAATGGATTCGATTGTTAGACGATCTTTTAATAAAAACGCAACCAACAATAGACGATTTAAAATTCCTTCGAAATAACGTACCAAATAATCCGGTAGCTATGGGATATTTTTTTGAACGATTGAATCATCCAGGCTGGTTGATTCCATTGCATAAAGGAGGTTTTTTCGATAAACCTCCTGAACCCGAAATAAATCCAGAAAATAGTTCAGTTCATTTTCCACTATGGCCACAGTCATACTATTTAGTGAAAATGGCGAAAGATTTTCCAGAATACGTACTCAAGATAATTCTTGAAATGCCCGATACAACCAATATTCGAATTCACGATAAACTCATTGATGCGTTTCTTGCTATGCCACCAGAAATCGCAGCATGTGGCGTATTAAAAGTTAAAACATGGATTAATTCATTACATCTGCAATTATTTATCCAAAATTATGGTAAACTTATTTTACACCTAACGCGGGGAAATCAAGAAGAGGCTGCCCTGAATGTAGCTAAATATTTATTAGAACCTAAATTTGACGCTAAAACCTCAACAATAATTGGTCATTGCGACCCATGGGAATATAAACAAATCTTGAATGAAATACTGCCAGACCTGATAAAACTTTCACCCATAAAGACCTTAACATTGCTGTGTGATTTGCTTCAAGAAAGTGCTCGGCTATCCATTAATGCAAAAGAAACAGACCGTGGGTTTTATCCATGGCGACGTACCATTGAAATGGACGAGAAGCATGGCCCTAGAGATTTAACTGAGCCACTAATTTCCGAAGTAAGGAATGTGGCAATATCATTAATGGCCACTAATGGACAACTAGTTTTGGATATCGTTACGAGATACAATTACAAAATATTTAAGAGAATTGAATTACATTTACGCAGGAAATATCCGAAAGTTGATAAAGAAGGCACGGAAAAATGGATACTTGATCCAAACGTATTTGACGATTCTGATTTGCGCTATGAATATCATCACTTATTGAAAGAGCAATTTGGTAATTATGAACCCGCAACCCAAACATCATTTTTTAAGTTGATAGAAACGGGCTTTGGAATTGAAAAGCAATTTGAAACGCGTGAGATATTGGCAGGCACCGAATTAAGTAAGGATGAGAAAGAAAAAATATTGAAATATTGGCAGTATAGACATTTGCATCCGATTTCAACTTATCTCAATGATAGTATGAAGATGATGTTTATTGCCCTTCGAAATGAATTCGGTGAACTTGAACATCCAGATTCTGATTTTAGTAGTGGTGTATGGGTGGGACCTACAAGTCCCAAACCATCAGAAGAAATTCAATCAATGGCAATTGATGAATTAATTTCATATTTACAAAACTGGCGACCGACTAAGGACTTTATGAGTCCATCACCAGAAGGTCTAGGAATGGAATTACAAAAAATCATTACCTCAAATCCAAATCATTTTGCGGATAACGCAGAAAAATTCAAAGTGCTTGATTCGACATACATCCGGGCATTATTTTCAGGTTTGCGTGATGCTATAAAGCAAGGCATCCAAATATCGTGGATACCTGTTTTTAATTTATGTGATTGGGTGATGACCCAGCCGAGAGACATTCCGGGTCGAAAGAGAGATTTAGATGATTTTGATTTCGATTGGGGATGGACGCGTAAATCTATTGTGGAAATGCTATCCACTGGATTTGAGTGTGGTAGTGGTGAGGTTCCATTTAATCTCCGCAACAATGCGTGGAAAGTGTTGAGTCAGATTACTAATGACCCAGACCCGACACCGGAAGATGAAATTCACTGTGGACATCCGAACATGAGTCCTGCCGAACTTTCTATAAACACGACTCGTGGAGAAGCTATGCATGCGGTTATACGTTACGCTCTTTGGGTTCGAAAACATATTGAGGGCGATACCAAGGACCAGTCAGAAAGAAAAGATGGATTCAAATGTATGCCAGAAGTAATGGAAATCCTTGAACACCATCTTGACCCAGCAAATGATCCTTCTTTAGCGATTAGATCGGTTTATGGTCAATGGTTTCCACATCTTTATAAAATTGATGCAAATTGGGCATCGAGCAATGTTAAAATAATATTCCCACTAGATGATGCACTGAAAATATATTTTAATACCGCCTGGGGTGCTTATGTTACTTTTAATAATCCGTATGACGATGTCTTTGAGTTATTAAACAAAGAGTACCATCATGCAATTGAACATATAGCTTCAACTCCGAGTGAAGAATCGCATCGCTTTAACCCAAATGAGCGTCTTGCAGAACATTTAATGACGAGATACTGGCAGGGAAAAATCACATTAACTGACCAAGAAGGATTATTGACCAAATTCTATCAGAAAGCTCCAAGTGCATTACTGAGTCATGCTATTGAATTCATAGGTTTCAGTCTTCAAAAAACAAATGGTGATATTCCGCCCCAGATAATCGATAAATTTAAAGCACTGTGGTTACACCGCCTAAATATTGTTAAAGAGCAACATCCACATGACATCTCTGAAATTATTCCTTTTTGGAGATGGTTTAACTCAGAGAAATTTGATGATAAGTGGGCATTAAACCAATTGATTGAAGTACTAAAACTGAGTGGTCGGATTAAACCTGAAATTTTGATAACCAAACGCTTGGCAACACTCTCCTCTCAAATGCCATCTGAAACAATTACGTGCCTTAACCTTATGTTAGAGGATGAAAAGGAATGGTGGGTTATCCATAGCTGTAAAGATGATGCCCGCATTATCCTTGAAAACGGATTGCAAAAAGGAGATGAGAATGCCAAAGAAATCGCTAAAGCGCTCATTAATAAACTAGCTTTTAATGGGTTTACTGAGTTTCGTACTCTGTTATCGTCTCAATGAAAATACTAATCAATATTTCCCTCGGGTCCGCCCCTAATCGCTCCCACCAAAGCCGCAAATGGCATCTGTGCTGGCAAGCCAACGCAAAGCTGCCTATTTGGGTCTTTGCCCTCGGTTCATTAAATATTGGGAATCAACCATAAGATCTGGAGTATTCTGATTTGATTTAACCGTTTTACTAAGAGTTGGCGAGATTCCCATGAATCTGAGTTGATCAACAGAGTAATCTTTAGTCCGTATGCTCAAGATTTCCCATTCCGAGTCTGGGTTTCCTTTTTTAGAGCGACACGCTAGGCAAGCATTATACCACCAGTTTTTATGGCCAGACCACAACCCGCCCATAGCCGCTAATGTCTGCAATATTCGCTGTAAGCCTGGAAATGCAATAAATGACTTCATGCAATCTGCGCAAGACCTTAATTCTATCGGGCTGCATAAATCGCACTCTGGCGTATCCTTTTAATAATATTCGATTTTCCCTTCGCAATTAGGGCACAGTGTAGGTGGATAACTCACCATGATGTTCTCACCAGATATGTCATATACAATATGCTCCTATAAATATACTTCGCAAATTCAACTATTCGATTATCGAGTTTCATTTCATTTACTTTACAGCCATTCTAGGTACAATGTCGAAATTCTTCATGTCTGCCATTAGCATTTTAATATCAATTTCTAACATGTTAATTTTTAACATATTTATTTTTATTATGTTTACTTTATATATTTCTATGTCATTATAGTTCTCGCTCGGGAAACGTTTTCCGAGAGGGGTATTGGGAGGTAAAAAATATGAAAAAATCCTTGAAAGTTGTGTCAGCAATGACACTGTGTGCTATGTTGGTGAGCGTAATGTTACTACCAGGGGTGCAGGCGGCATATACCGGGACTAAATTCGTTGGCAACCTAGGAACCACAAATCTTATAGGTCACTGGACATTAGATGAAAGCAGCGGAGATGCCGTAAATTCTGGATCTGCTGGCCATGATTATGATGGAGATGTATATAATGCTGCTCAGGGGGTGTCGGGAAAAATCGACGATTGCTACTATTTCGACGGCGTTGGTGATTATGTCAGCGTTCCCGATGGTAACGATGATCTCGATTTTAAAAACGGGGATGATTTTAGTATCTTTGCTTGGATTCGTTGGGAATCCGACTCATCAGATGCTTATTATTTGGTCAAATACGATTCTGGAGTTGGGCAAGGGTATTATTTCTATGTTAACACACTTGGTCAATTACGAATGGTTATTAATTCAGCCGGTACTACTTTAGCTGTCATTGAGAAATCAATAGCACTAAACGAGTGGCACCATGTTGGTTTAGTAAGACAGGGCAATACTTCTACAGGGTACGTCGATGGAGAAAACGTGGGCTCTGATGCCACTTCCGGAGGAAATATTAGTAATGCATATATGTTATGTTTTGGTGGTTGGAATGGTACCGGAAACTGGTGGACTGGCAAAATCGATGACGTTCGAATCTACGATGCAGCCATTGATCCGACAGCAACAATGATATCCCACTGGGACATGGAAGACGGGAGCGGGCAGACGGTCAGTGACATGGTGGGAAGCAATGACGGTGTACTGGGGACATCAAACCGAGCAGAAATTTGCGATCCTACTTGGGACAGTACCGATTACAAAGTTGGCTCATGCTCTTTGGATTTTAATCGCATGAGCAGCGAACTTGTTACAGTTCCTGACAATGATAGTCTAGATTTCGGCTCAGGCGTTGACTTCAGCATCTTTTGCTGGGTTAAAGCGGATTTAAACAACGGCCCAATTTTGTGTAAATATCTCAATAGTCGCGGGTATAAAATGTCAATCACTTCCAACGATAAATTGCAGGTGAACTTATATATAGGTTTATCATCAACTGGTGCAACTGGTACGTCAGACATTGTCGATGGCAATTGGCACCATGTTGGCTTAGTGAGGAACGGTAACACAGTTGAGGCCTGGGTAGACGGATTTTGTGAGGCTACTAATACGGGTGCTAGCGGGAACCTCGCTAATTCTGCAAACCTTTTATTCGGCTCAGGCGGCACACTCGGGTCCTATTTTGATGGCAATATCGATGATGTAATCATATTCAGCGAACCCGTTGTTCCAGCCGCATAACAACAAAATACCATTAATGGAGAGATTAAGCAAAATCTCTCCCCCCTTTTTAATATTATATTATTTTCTAAGTCGCTGCATTATTGTTGAGCTGTCTTGTTATATCTCTGTATTAGTGGCGCATCTACGTTTTTCTTGATACTGCCAGCATCCGAACCCATTTTCTCCCGGTCCAGCCGGTGAGAAAACGAGTTCTCAGATAGCAGACATCTGCGCCCCGGGTGCCAGGAAAGCAGGGGTAGTGTTTCTGAACGAGCCAAGCAGGATGAAGCTTGGAGGCCTGTGGCCGGAAGACATCGCGAGATTGCAGCGGGAAGAAGGCAATGAAGTGGTTGATTTTGGAATCGAAGACGGTGGCTGCCATTACTGGGCCATATGCCGCAGGAGGTTGTGATATGCGAGAGATGACCTGCCTGGATTGTTCCAGCACCTGCAAGCAGAGGAGTTTATGCATGTACTTCTGGCCTTCAGACGACCTGGAAAATGAGATATTGAGGCTGGAGGGAGTCATTTGATCTGGCTGGTCTGCGAGAGATGCGGGAGGGTGTCCCACAGGAACAGGACGGTGATGTACGGGAATGGCTCGGAAATCTGCCCTTCATGTCAAACTTCCGTGAAAGGAAGTTGAACGGCTACGGTGTTTTTTAACCGGCCAATGCTCACGCTCGGCGCATCAATCATCCTATTGATTGTTGCTCGAAGTTATTATAACCACAGTGTCACGAACCAATTCTCATAAAGGTAGATCTTTTCGGAGTATTTTGGGGTCCCGTCATTGTCCGTGTAAACCTTATGTGGCGTGTAGTTCCGCCAACCCCCCGCAAGATAAATGAGTTCATATTGCGCCAGCATGATCGTCGCGTATCCCTGGCCGTCGGTATAACCGTCCCAGACTGTGTTATTATTCGTGTCGTTGACCATTATGTACTGGTTGGCCATTCCACCGGTTCCGTTTTTATACACAAGTATCTGCAATTCCCAGAGCTGCGTGGCCATGCCTTCTTCGTTGTCACCGAGATCCGGATTATCTGACAAGAGGCCAGTTCCATTGGCACCAGCATTCTCTGGAGCCATGTATTTTGATATTATGCCCCAACCGCCATTGTTTAATATTTTGTTCCCGATTATTGTCGCATTAGACCACTCCAGATAGATTCCGTTATTTGTGCAATTGGTAACCGTATTATTATGGATGTAGGCACTCGAATTATCATAACACAAGATTCCATCGCCATCGCAGCAAGTGATATTGTTCCAGGCTATCGTTGCCCCAGACCACTCCAGATAGATACCATCTTGACTGCAATTGATTATGGTGTTGTTGTGTATGTATGCGCTTGAGTTGTCATTGCACCGAATTCCGGTCTTGATTCCATCGAACAAGTTTAGTCCAACTACTGGCGAGGCATTAGTCAGCCTTATGCCGATTTCAGTTCCAGTCGATGACTCGGTGGAGTTAATCCGGTAGAAATTATTCTCTAATATGATTGTTTCATAGTCCGCATCCTCTACGTTTATGCCGTAGCATGTGCCCCAAACCGTATTGTTGGCAGCGACCATCTGCGAAGATATCGCGTATATCCCCATGGGCGTAGGCCCGCCGTAAGTGGCTGCGTTCTCGTCCAGCATCTCGTTCCATTCGACTGTGACGTTTTCCGAGTTCTCCAGATAGATTTCCACGTCGTTCCACGAAACGTTGTTGTAACCCACATAGACTTCATCGCAATTGATCAGGTCTATCCCGGACATTCCCCCCGGAGGACCGCCGCCGCTTGGCGCTTCATGATTTCCCGTGATTGTGTTGTTGGTAATATCGCCAGTGCAGTTCTCCATCCACAAGCCCGAGCCAGTGTTCTCTGATATCGTGTTGCCCGAAAGGTCTACATTGCAGTTGAAGATCTCTATCCCATTATTTAGATTCTCGTTAATGTGATTGTTTTGTACCGGGAATGCACCAGAGTCAGAATAGTTATAGTATGCATAGAATGTCCAGTTTTCCTCACACTCATCCATCCAGTCAATGTATATCGCTCCTGTGTCATAGTCCAGAGTATAATCACATTCAGGATCCAACCACACCCACTCTGTGCCATTGAGATCAACATACAGGGTGCAATTGATGATATTACCGTGGTCGAGGTAGATTGTCGTGGGGTCGTTGCCATCACCAAGGGTCGGGCCATAGACGGTCTCGTTTACAATATTATTAATTATCTCGCCGGTGCAGTTCTCTATCCATAATCCTGAGCCGGAGTTTTCTGAGATATTATTATTCGCAATGTTAATATTGCAGCCGAGGGCCTGAATGCCGTCATCCATGTTTCCAGATATCTTGTTTTGTTCTATATTCATTGACAAAGAATAGTTCTGTTCGTTGTTCATGAAAATCCCATACTGCCCGTTCCCGCCGGAGTAATTGTAGTAAGCATAGAAATACCAGCCTTCCTCACAATCGCCCATCCAGTCAATGTAGATTGCACCGGTTTCATTATCGAGACTATAATCCGTTTCAGGATCCAGCCATTCCCATCCTGTGCCATTGATATCAACATACAGAGTACAGTTGAGAATGCTGCCGTGGTCGAGGTAGATAGTCGACGGGTCTTCGCCGTCGCCGAGCGTGGGACCGTAGACCGTCTCGTTCGTAATCTCTCCGCAGTTAATGCCAACGGTATTGCCAGTTATTTCACCGAAGCAAGTATTCATCCAGATTCCTGAGCCGTCGTTTTCAGAAATGGTGTTGTTGGAGATTGTCAGGTTACTGGAAAGCGCATGGATGCCATCGCTCGTGCTCCTAGTTATATTATTGGTTAGAATCGCAGAAGACGAATCTTCGCACCAGATTCCGTAGGTATTATTAATGTAATTATTCAGGTAAATAGTGTTATTTTCAGAAGTCATAGCATTGATAGGCTGTGCTCGCAATATTGTTCCATAGTTGTTGTTCAAGAGATTACTTTCTGCCAAGATATTATTACTAGCCCCAATAATGTAAATTCCCCAGTTGTTGTTTATTATAGTAGCATTAATAAGAGTATTATTGTTGGACGAGTCTATATAAACGCCTATACTATTATTTGAAACATCGTCATCAGTGAAATCATTACCATTACTGGCATAACCATTACTATCCCAACTTAGGGTGATCCCGACAAATGAATTCGACGAAGCAGCATTGCCAGTGAAATTGTTACCATTTGAAGCGACTAAATAGAAACCATTATGGTTATTCGTAACCTTATCGCTGAAGAACGTATTGTTATCTGAATGAAGGATATATACCCCATTCCATTTGTTAAAAGAAGCTATACTGAAATTGATGAAATTATCCGAGGAGAAGCCCAGTTCAATTCCACATGAACCACAACTTAAATTTTGATAGTCTATTGTCACTCCCGTGCAATTAGCCAGAATAACTTGACCAGCGCCGGAGGGTATTGTACCACCTGTTTTGTCCTTCCAATAATACACCGGATTGCCGTTCACGGTGTTCGTAGTATCGATTGTATGTCTGTTCCATTTGGAAAGCCATGACCCCGACAACCATATTCCATCATCCACCATCGTATTATTGGCAAGGGTATTTTCTACGGATGATGAAATAGCGATACCAAAGTAGCTGTTTGAGGATGCAGTGTTATTTGTAATGTTATGGTGACCATAACTCTCGATAATTATGCCAGCGTAGCCATTTGAGGATGCGGTGTTGTTGTTGATAATACACCTGTTGCAAGTCGCAATTTCGATGCCATAGTTGTCGTTCGAGTTAACGGTGTTGTTGACAATGTGGTTACTATCTGCGAGGGTTAAAAAGATGCCGCCATGGACGTGATTGTTCAAAGCGGTGTTGTTGGCAATTATGTTGCTCTCAGAGAAGGCGGCGACCATGATGCCAGCGTAGCCGTTTGAGGAAGCGTTGTTGTTGGTGATGTTGTTATTGTTTGAATGTCCGAGTTCAATACCACGATAGTTGTACAATAATGTGTTTCCAGAGATATTGTTATCGCTGGATGTGTTTAAGCAAATGCCTGAAAAAACATTCGAGGACGCAGTGTTGTTGACAACAGTGTTATTACTGGAGGAGTAAAGGGAGATGCCGTCATAACTGTTCGAGGCGGTGTTCTTGGAAATAGTGTTGTTATTAGAAGCGCCTATAATGATACATCCACCTCCACTCATGTCCTGGTCCTCCACGACAACATTGGTACAGTTGGCAAGGATTACCTCACCCGCGCCCGAGGTGACTGTGCCGCTTGTCTGGTTCTTCCAGTATCGAACCGGATTGCCATTCACCGTGTTGGTGGTGTCTATTACATGGGTATTCCATTGTAATAGCGAATCACCATATAACAATAATCCATTATCGACCATTGTGTTATCAGTAAGTCTATTGTAGCAGGCTCCGACAATCATAATGCCATATGCATCGTTATTCGAGACGGTATTGCCGATAATAGTAGTCGTGTTAGAACCTATGCGAATGCCGACATCGTTATTCCAGATGCTGTTCTTTGCAATAAAGTTGCCATCGGATGGGGAAAAGTTAATGATTCCATATATTCCGTTATTCAAGATCGTGTTGTTGGTGATATTGTTGTAACTGGAGTATTCGTACCGGATACCATGATAGTGGTTAGAGCAAACTGTGTTGGTGTCGATAGCGTTACCATCGGAATGATCGAGATAGATGCCATATCCGTACGACTCCGAATACTCTTCTGTATAACTATTGTTAGATGCTTCATTGTTGGTGATGTTGTTCCCGTCGGCCCCATAGAGGTAAATACCATAACGGTCGTTCGAGGAAGCGTTGTTGTTGGTGATGTTGTTCCCGTCGGCCTCATAGAGGTAAATACCATAACGATGGTTCGAGGAAGCTGTGTTGTTGGCAATAGTGCACCCATTGCACAAGCCAATGCTGAAGCCATACATGTTGTCTGAAATTGTATTGCCAAAGGCTATGTTATTATTTGATGCGCTCATGTAGATTCCAAAACCGCTATTCGAGTAAACGTTGTTGTTGGTGATATTGCTGTTGGAACCGCTGATGCTGATGCCATAATTGTTGTTTGAAGCATTGTTGTTGGCGATAGTGTTGTAGGCGCCATCGAGGATGATACCTGTATATCTATTCATGGAGACATTGTTTTCTGTGACACTGATATTTGTACCCACGAGACAAAGGCCACCATAGTTTCCAGAGATAGTGTTATTGTAGATTTCGGTCAAGTTATTCCCATAATCACCCATGATTCCAATTCCATTGTTCATTGCGATTGTGCTATTTGCGATATATGATGAATTACTTGTCTCAAGGTAAATCCCTCTTTGGCCATTGTCATGGATGTGCGCGCCATCGACAATCACCGTGGAATCATCAAGATAGATGCCGTCTGCCTGGGAATTGCTTATCACCGTATCGCCTTGGATTGTAACATTAACAGTGTCTATCAATTTGATGCCATCTTCCTGTGTGTTGTTTATCGTAACATTGTTTATCAACACATTCGAGTTCCCGTTAATGAAAATCCCGTTCCCATCTAAGACATCGCTTGTCGTGTTGGTAATCACGCAGTTGGCAATGTTAAGCGTGACGTTGACGGTCTCATTCCCCTCAGCATATATTCCGTGTGTGTCCCCGTCCATGATGTTGCAATTCGTCAGGTTACAGGTGCTCCCTGGCAGATTCCTGATGCCACCAGTGTTGGTCTTGTCGCTGGAGTTCCCGTACACCCGCTCCACGGTCGCGCCGAGGAAGTCGATGGTGCCGGAGTTGAGGAAGGTGTAAGTTATGGAGGGGATGTCGGGATTAGATATTATTTCAGTAGTTCTACTGGAGCTATTTACTTTAAATGTGGCAGTGGCATTAACTTTGATACCGTAATAACCAGAGGTACCAGGGTCAATATTTTTCATTCGAAGGCTAACACCATCATTGAAAGTTAGTGTGACACCATCGCAGATTATCAAGTTGCCATCTGTTATATTAATTACAGCGGAATCATATCCTGGGTGGGGAAATGTATCATCTGTTTTGTTATATAAATTCCCGTTCCAATTAAAATATTCGGTTCCACTTGCACGAACATTTATGCTAACAAGGTTCATAACAGCCAGTGCCGAAAATATTATCATCATTCCCATTGCCAAACTCCTAAATCTCCTTGAATTTTCTCTTGCCATTTTCTCGTTCCTCCGTCCCTATTGCTCTTTAACAAAAATTCAGAACTAAAGGCAATAGATGTGCTAGTATATATATTAATCATACTATTTTTTAGCATGCTACTTTTTAGTATGATGGATAAAATGAGAAAAATCAATAAGCTTAAGTATAGGGATGCGAATGTATTCCATCATATGAGGCAATGTGGTAGTTCATTTACATTAACCTTATTATTGGTTGGGGTAATAGCTCTGATGGTACTTTTTGCACCACTCAGCATATGCCAGAACCCCGCGCTTAAAGTTTTAGGAACACCGCCTGGATGGAGTAACGATATAAATTTAAGCAATAATCCAATATATCGAGATATTATTCCTATAATTGCAGTAAATGAAACCAATGTTCATGTTATCTGGTTACATAATTATAATCAAGTTTATTATTCTAAATCTATCGATGAAGGTGCAAGTTGGTTACCTCCAATAAGCCTTTACAATTCAACTCCAAATGTGGAATATCCATTTATTCGTGTTATTAACAATTTAATACATGTCGTGTGGTCATCTGCATATAGGATATTTTATCGAAATTCTACAGACAATGGAGACAATTGGAATCCAACGAAATTTATTTCGAATGGATCTTCTCTTGCTAGCTATTCAAGGATGTTTGTAAATGGAGATAATGTACATGTCAGTTGGCGAGATGTGCAGGATGGTTCAGATGGGGAGGTTTATTATCGCCGTAGTCTAAATGGTGGAATAACATTTGATAATGGAGAGGGTGTTGACCAAGACCGAAGAATTACATTTTCACCCAGTTATGTTTCGAAACCATTGATTGCTGGCTTTCAAAATAACATCTCATTAACGTGGATGGATGAAAGAAACGGTGATTTTGAAATATATTGGATGATTTCTAAAGACAATGGAGCTACTTGGGAAGATGGTTTAGGAAACGTTGGGCAGGACAGAAGATTGTCATTCACTGGCGTTACTGATTACGCAACTGGAGTTTATGGTTCTAATATTTATATTGTTTGGGATAAATATGTCTGGCCTGGTCCTACTTATACGTTGTATTATTGTAACTCTTCAAATAACGGTTTAACTTGGAGTTCAGCACAAATATTGTCTGGACCATCTCCTGCAATGGGAGTACCAGATATAGATGTTGCAGATAGGAATGTAACCGTTGTGTGGCTTGATAGAAGAGATGATGGGACCCATGGACAAATTTACTGTAAAAATTCTACAGATGGAGGAATAACATGGAGTCAAGATTTCCTTTTAACATATAATCTATCAAGAGAATCATCGGGACCAGACATAAAAGTAATTAACGAGACTGTACATTTTGTAAGAGCCGATAGATTTCCTTCAGACGACAGAGAAATATATTATAAAAGATACCCGGACTTCCCAGCCGATGCCACCGCCCCGGAACTGACTTACGTTTCTCCACCCACGCCCCCCGACAACACCACCTTCGCCACGGGCCAAAAGGCTGTAATCCGCGTCCATTACTACGACAATGAGTCTGCCTGTAACAACACCACCCTGTTCTGGAAGAATTCCACAGGTTTCTGGAACTCGAAACCAATGGTCAACATCTCCTTCTGGAATGGCAGTTACAATAATTACTTCGAGGCGAATTTCACAGAACCTAGTCCGACTACAGTGACGTATTATGTAAATTGCTCCAGCATTGCCAACCTGACAACAATGGCCCCAATCAGAGCATTGAACTTCGCCAATATCTCAGTCAATGACCCGTACCCGATCTACGGGTATGCTTACCTATATGATGGTTCCGGAGGAGTATACTTACCGCTTCCCCTTATCAATGCCCAGGTCGAGATAACCTGGTGGAATGTCTGGCTGAACGATTGGCAGACCATTACAACCAACACCATAGGGACAGGCCAATATTCAGTGGATTTAATGAACTACACCAATGGGGGTGTTGTGTTCTGCAATGCCACGGCTCCGGCGCCGTTCAACAACCGGGGCTACAACTGGACAATAATCAATATAACTGGAGCGCCAGGAGGAAGACAGCAAGACATAGTCTGCGGCATTCCTTATGATGTGGTTCTTACCGCTTATCCACTTGCTGTTCCCGTGAACTCCCCGTTCGGGATAACCTACGAGATCCAGGACATCGATGGAAATCTCTGCCAGGGTTATTATTCATTCTCCGATGGTCCAATCAATATCAGCGCCAATGGCAGTTATTCCGCGCCTCCCGATTATACCTTTAACGGCTTGGCCAGCGGAACACCCGGAACCAGGACCGAAACGATAACTTTAGGATTGCCCCTCGGCCAGAGATGGCTCAATGTCTCGGAAGGCCCGGATTTGAATCCGTATCTCACGCCTTGGAGTGCGTTTTATCTTTACACCGGAACACCTGGATTCCTGAAGGACTGGGACAACGTCACAATAAATGTCACTGGCGCGGGATTCCTCTGGAGGCTGGAGCTTGGCTGGAACCTCATCTGCGTGCCTGCTAGTCCGGTGCAGAAGGGGAGCAACGGATTATTTGACTCATATGACGCACTGAACATTACCTTTACCATCACCGGAGACCCTGGCATGTCGATGGCCAATAGGTTGGGCGGGAATCCATCTACCTATGAGATATTCGATATCGGAATGCCCGAGAATGTGGCCTTCCCCATGAACGGTGTTAATGGATACTGGTTGTACCTTTCTGTGCCAGGGCCATTCGTGGTGAGCGTTATTGCCCAGAATTATTCAGTTGCGGGGTCTAACATCGCCAATCTTGCAGTTGGTTGGAACCTGCTTGGATTCACCCACAATGTCTCTGGGGGAGGAGTACTGCCCGGAGGATGGAACTCGGTGCTCAGCGCCAGCCATTTCACAGACGGTTCGGTTGACGCAGACCTGAATGTACCGCCGAGGAATAAGCTGGTGGTGACCTGGTGGGACCCGATTACCCAGTGGTATCAGAGCTATGTAGTCACACCCGTGTTTCCTGGGATGCCCACGCATGACTGGGCGTATGATACAACATACGCTTATGGATACTGGATTTGGACGGATGCTGCGATTACTGTCCTGTTTAATACGGAATACTGATTCGGGTTTAATATGTAGAAGTTAAGTCATATTCCTAACCTATTAAATTTTCCTGAGTTTGAATTATTTAACGCTTGTCCAGACATTGTAAACTACGTTAATTATTAACATGGCAAAGGAAATCAATATATTTAAGTAATGGGAAGCGAATATATTCCATCCATGAAGCGAAGTGTGAGTTTATTTTCATTTACCTCATTAGCTGTTGGGGTAATGGCTTTGATGGTATTTTTGTCACCATTCAGCGTCAGTCAGAACCTTGTAAAAGGAATAAATGGAACACCTGCGGGGTGGAGTAACGACATTAATTTAAGCAATCATACAGTTCAAGATACAAATCCTGCAATCGCGTTAAATGACGACACTCTAGGACTTGTTTGGATTTCTAATTATGTAGATTTATTATTTTATAAATCAAACGATGATGGTAACTTTTGGGGGGCGCTTTCTACAATAGGGCATAGTAATGAATTAATGTTAAATGCAGACATAGATATATCGGGTCAAAATGTACATGCTGTATGGGATGATAGAGAAGGTTGGAATGGGGTATATTATCGGAACTCTACTGATAACGGTGAGAGTTGGAGTCCAACGAAAAGAATTAGCCCAGATGGTGTGAATGCAGGAAATCCTCATATCTTTGTTAATAACTCAAATGTTCATATTGCATGGCATGATTTTAGAGTTGGAACAAATGGGCAGATATTTTATCGTCGAAGTTTAGATGGAGGAACAACGTTTGAAAACGGTCAAGGAGTTGACGAAGATCGGCAATTAACCTTCTCTCCAGCCGATATCGGTGCTGTATCGATGGCAGGAGATGGCTCCAATATTTCTGTTATTTGGTATGATGAACGATCTGGTAGTTTTGATTTATACTGGATGATTTCCAAAGACAATGGTTTCACTTGGGAAAATGGCCTTGGAAATGTTGGGCAAGATAGGCGACTTACGACAACAGGTGATTTTCAACATGCGATTGCAGTTAACGGTTCAAATATTTACATAGTTTATACCAATGAAAATTGGCCAGGACCGACTTATAACATTTATTATCTAAATTCTAGCGATAACGGTATTACATGGAATTCACCAGTATTATTAAGTGGCCCGAATTCTGCTTCTTTTGCCCCCAATATCGCAGTATATGAAAATAATATTTGGGTGACGTGGAATGATAATAGAGATGGTTCGCACGAAATATTTTTCAAGAACACAACAGATGGAGGAATCACCTGGGGTAACGATACGAGATTAACAGAGGTTGACGGTTTTACGTCAGGCGGACCAAAAGTCGCTTTAAATGAATCAATTGTTCATGTTATCTGGACTGACCAAGGCGATGGCAATCGTGAAATTTATTATAAGAGGTATCCCGACTTCCCCGACACCACCCCCCCATCCCACTCCAACGAAATCCCACTCCCAGACAGCTTCAAGGACGCCCCAGGAACAAACATCTCGGTCCACGTGACCGATCCCTCAGGCGTGAACGCAACCACCATCCAACTATGGGTCAATGGCAGTTTAGTTTCCCATACGTTAACGCCAATCACGGACGGCTATAACGTTTCCTGGGCTTCGGGAGGCTTTAATCCTGGGGTGGTAACTTGTCGAATTATCGCAGAAGATAATTGCAGCAATCAATTGGATTACACCTGGAACTTCACGGTGCTGGCTTTGTATGAGATTCCATTGCAGGAAGGCTGGAACCTGATTTCCCTTCCTCTGGGACAAGTTGATACTTCAATACCGACCGTGCTGGCCTCTATCGATGGCCAGTATGATGTTGTCAAGTATTATAATTGCATAGATACGGCAGACCACTGGAAGACCTACCGGCCAGGAGGTTCCGTGAATGACCTGATGGACATAGACAACACTATGGGATTCTGGATTAAGATAACCGAGCCATACGTGATTCTGACTGTCAAAGGGATTATTCCGACATCAACGATAATTCCTCTTTACGCTGGCTGGAACCTTGTCGGGTATCCGACGCAGACTACTGAAACCGTTGGAAACGCACTCTGGGGGACAGGGGCGGATAGGGTTGAGGTGTTTGACCCGGTATCGCCGTATATCAAAGAGGTAGGGGCAACTTATATTATGAAGCCTGGCGAGGGCTATTGGATTCACGTGTCTGCTGATACCGTGTGGACGATAAACTGGTAAATATTAACTGGCGTTTTTTAAACGCTAGTGGTATAGATTTTCGAGTAGGTGAACCCGATTTTTCTTGTTTGCTGAATATTTTTCTTTTGGTGGGTGAGCCAGCGCAGAAAATCTTAAAAGAAAAATACTCGGGTACTAGGTTCATGTAACGGCAGATTCAACCTGGACTGTCAATTGGTGATTAGGTACACCCACACATATAAATCCCCGAAGGCGATTATCCCTCTCGGGAAGCATGAACCTATTATTTGGGCAGAATAATCACGATCAACTCTTCCTCACTTTGGGCAGGGGGTTCTCTCTCCAAGGGGGTCACACCCCGAAAACCTGCCCTGTATTTTTATAAAAAGTTATGTTAATCCTTGCATTATTAACTTAATGTTAGTCAAGCGTTTTCAATCGCGTTTTTATCTGAGAGAGGATGCTGGCTAGTTGATACAACCATTTCCCTCATTCAATCTATGTATAGATACTTTTATAGGTTATCCCGACAATATCATCCATAACAGTCATGTGAGGTCATATGAGGAAGCTTGCTTGGGCAGTATGTATATTCCTTGTATTCAGTTCTATTCCAGTATGGGCATCAAGCGAAATGCCAAATGGCACAATAATTGCACCAAATGGCATACGATACATATCACATGCACCAATTCTGATATTGGCACATGAGGATTTCAATGCAGCTCATGGAGTCGCGGGTGGGAATGGAACTATATGGAATCCGTGGATAATTGAAAATTATGAAATTGAGGGTACCCATTTTTACGACTATTGTATTGGAATAGTGAATACCACAGATTATTTTATCATACGAGATTGTTATTTGCACCACTCGACAATTGCCTCTATCGGTCTATATAATGTTCAAAATGGAACCATTATTAATAATATAATTTTAAACAACAAACATAGCACTGCCCCTATGACAGGCACAGGTATTTTTCTTCAAGGAAGTTCTTGCTTTAATACCATCGATAGCAATATAGTATCGAACAATTACTATGGCATTCGCATTTTTAATTCGAATTACACCACATTAGTTAATAATACGATGGATAATGATAGTATTATTATCCAAGGTAACCTGTTGGGCCATTACAATACTCAAATTATTGATGTGTCTAATAAAGTAAATGGAAAGCCAGTCTATTATTTAAAAAACCAAATCGGGGGGAGCATTCCAGCAGGAGCTGGCGAAGTTATTCTTGCAAATTGTACGCAAGTAACTGTTGCAAATCAAAATGTTAGCATGGGAACAGTTGGAATAGAGCTTGCCCACTCAACTTATAATATAATCCGTAATAACCTTGCGTCATTCAATATAATTTATGGCTTTGAAATTGTTTGGTCAAGCAATAACACAATCGCCAATAATACCGCGAATTATTGTGGTGTAGGCTTTCATATCGGAAAATCGAATAACAATGCGGTCATTAATAATTCGGCATCCTGGACAAAAGGAATTGCAGGTATCTTTCTGTCTTCCTCAAATGACAACAATATAGGATCTAACAATAATATTTCCTCGTGTACATCGCTTGGTATTTATTTTGACCATTCAAACAGGAATAATATATCAAATAATACCGCTTGGGTGAATGGTTATGGTATCAAAATAGGGGTTGGATCTACATTCAACAATATTATCGAAAATGTTGTAATGAGAAATGCCTATGGAATTTCCATTGATGGTCAGAGCAATCATAATTCAGTCATAGCAAATAATGTTATAAATAATAGATATGGCATTAACATCCAGGTGTCCAATTATGATACAATTATCGAGAATTTTATCCACTCAAATACTTGGGGTATATACGTTGCATATACTTCTGTTTACAACACTATCTACCACAACAATATTATAAATAATACAAATCAAGCTTATGATAGTAAGGATACTAATAATTGGGATAACGGATATCCTTCTGGTGGCAACTTTTGGTCGGACTATCTTGGAGAAGACTATTTCTCCGGAATAAACCAGACTCAGTTAGGTGGGGATGGTTTTGGAGACACCCCATACACGAATATTCCAGGAGGACCAGGGACGCAGGATGATTACCCGTTAATGGTTCCATGGGGAACTCCATTGCAACGGAGATATATTCATATTCCAGTGTTACCCGGGTGGAATTTAATTTCCATACCATTCGAAACGAGTTCCCATAATCTACCATATCAACTCCTGGACATCGATAATGATACCTATTGGACTCAGATAAGGTATTATAATTCAACGGATAATATGGACCACTGGAAACAGTATCGAATTAATGGACCACCCGAAATGAACGATCTGGATTCCGTGGATAGGACCATGGGATTTTGGATATATATATTGGATGTCGAAATGAATACTGAGAACGGATCACAAAATTACCTTAATATCTCTGGTGTCATCCCAACATTCACCACGATTTACTTTAGCACGGGTTGGAACCTCGTCGGGTATCCATCTTTATGCACGAATATAACTGTTGCCAATGCATTATGGGGAACAGGTGCAGATAAAGTAGAGGCTTTCAACGCAACTAATCCTAATCTGATAAGCGAAGTTGACCCAACTTATATCATGAAGCCAGGCGAAGGGTACTGGATGCATGTTCCAGCGGATACTGTGTGGACCGTGGATTGGTGAAGGTTGGGCTCCAAGGGATTTGAAACTCAAATGCTGGCTTAAAGTAGGTGTATAGGTGAAATAAAAAAGTTTGATTGCAGAAATTCAACTATTCTTTTCTTTTGTTACTATGCCGATACTGTTTTTTCCAACTTACCAATTTCCGTTTCAATCATTTCTAAGGCCTTTGGATAATTACCTTGTTCATATTCAAGTCTAATTTTTATTACCCTGAGACGTAAATCCTTTTGGAGATTGAAGTATGAAAATATTGAATCCTTTACTGTAGCAAATGTGGCAAAACTCCCTAAACTTCCACCAAGACCTGTGGTCAAAGTACCAGTTAAATCAGACCATAAATATGCCAGGAAAGCTAGAATTATACTGCAAAATACGATTAGAGTCAGAAAAATAAGTTGATTTCTAGAAGCGTCCATTTCTGCATCTACAGCCTCTTCAAATAATGAGAGAGCTTTCTCAACTGTTTCTTTATCTGGGTCTGCATGTTCTTTTGAATTTAAGATACGCATTGACATCTTCGAATCATGCATTCTTACGGGAGTTGTTTTCAAAGTGGTCCCATTGTCAATGGCTACTTGTTGTTCTTCCAATATTTTTTCCTTTGCATGCATTCTCACTAATATATTCCCAGCTGTTTTTGGACTGACCATATTCTTCACCTTTTGATTATACTTTCTGGGGAGAAAACCGCTTCTTAGTGAGTTCCATCCCTAAGAGTATATACTCATTATTGGACTACCCCCTGCATAGGGGACAATAAGTTAAGCAACACTATTTAATTTACTAAGAAATTTCAACCTGTTAAGAAATAGTATATTAAGTTTTGCATAGCTTGCTTAAAGGTTCTACTTATATTGGCGCATGCATTTACCATTCATGAACATCGGAAACATCCAGAAACCAGTAGGCTCGCTGGAGATACTCGTGCATCTCAACAGGAACAAGAAAGCAACGATAACCGACCTTATTACGAAAGCCGGGCAAAACCAGCGCACGGCATATTCCGCGCTTTCGAAGTTGCTGGAACAGGACCTGATTGCCCGGAACGAGGGAAACGGGTTCCCCGTGTACAAGTATTACGAACTCACAAAGAAGGGCAAGACGGTGGCAAACCACCTGGACACTGTTGATAAAATTCTGTCCAGCGAAAAATAGAAAGAGGGTATGACCGTCCGGAAGAACATGATCGGGAACTGCCAGGGTGAGCTTCGGGAACCTAGTGAAGGCGCTTCAAGGAAACCCAGTGTGCCAGATGCAATCCTGATGGAAAAACTGGAGGGCATCCTGGAGGACGAGGAATTTTTATTGAGTTCCCTGTTGGAACTGATAGAGCTGGGGAGCGAGGAAGACATATTCCGTTTCATAGCTAAGAAACTGAACGAGACCACGGAAGGCTCGCTGGTGATAGTGAATTCCTATGACGAGGAAAGGCAAGAGTCCACGGTGCGGGTCATATCCGGCCTTGGCAAGCTGTCCGCCATGGCAATGGACCTGCTCGGCCAAAACCCTGTCGACATGAAGTTCCCGATCACGGGGAAAGACAAGGAGCAGATGCTCGAGCAGAGGCTGGTGACGGGCCCGAAAGGATTTCACGAACTCTCCGCGGGAAAAATCTCCGGAACGCTGGGAAGCGCGCTTGACAAATTGGTCGGCGTCAAGGGAATATACGGCATGGGATTCTCCTGCCACGGGAAGCTGTACGGCAACGCAGTGATAATCACCAGGAAGGAAAAGGCCATAAAGAAGGGAAAGCTGATCGAAAGATTCCTGATCCAGGCCGGCATCGTGTACCAGCGATGGCTGGCTGAAGAGCGGGCGGACGAGATTCACTCGCTGTTGAAGGCCATTCGGAACGTCGACCAGGAAATCGCCAACGCATCCGGCGTCGATGAATTGCTGCCAAAGGTATGCGAAATCCTGCTGGAAGCGAGGGGCTACATGGACATATGCATCGTCATGGCCGATGCAAATACCGGCCTGCTGCGCCCTGTCGCGCACAGCGGGATTGTGGATTGGGAACTGGATGAGAGAGACCTGTCCTGCGGCCCGAAATGCATCACCGACCTTGAAGGTCAGACGGAAGTCAAAGTCATACTCGATACGAATCTGCATTGCCAGAACTGCGGATTCTGCCGCCATGAGGAAAACCACCAGAACATGATCATCCCAATACTTGGCGAGGCCGGGCAAGGGACCGGGCTTATTTCCGTCTGCGTCAGCAAGGAGCACCACATCCTTGACGAGGAGAAAAAGCTCCTCAGGGAAATAGCTGGGGGTCTCTCTTTCGCGTTCAGGAAATACAAGGCAGAAAAGGAGCTCAGGGACAGCGAGGCCCGTTTCAGGACGATCTATGAAAACAACATCATCGGTTTTTACAGAACGACTCCGGACGGCAAGATACTCCTGGCCAATAACGCGCTTGTAAGAATGCTGGATTTCCTGTCTGTCGAGGAATTAAAGGAGAGGAACCTGGAAACGGAGGGGTACGAGCCCACATACACGAGAACAATGTTCAAGGAGACGATTGAAAAATCAGGCGAGGTCACGGGCATGGAATCGGCCTGGGTCAAAAGGGACGGGAGCACGATATATGTCAGGGAAAGCGCGAACCTGGTCCGGGACGAAAACGGGAACGTTCTCTATTATGACGGGGTTGTCGAGGACATCACCGAGAAGAAGATGATGGAAGAGGAAATAAGAGTGGCTTATGAAAGGGTCGAATTCTACAACGACCTGATGTCGCATGACATCGCCAACCTCAACCAGGGCGTCGTTTCCAATCTTGAACTGCTTTTGTTCGAAAAACAGTCCGAAAAGGGGAGGAAGTGCGCGGAGGCCGCCATGAGAAATGCGGCGGAGAGCCTGACCCTGATTTCCAACCTGAGGAAATACAGGACGCTGGAAGAGGGAAAGGTCGAGACAAGGCCCGTGGACCTCGCAACAGTGCTCCGGGACGCGGTCGACAGCGTGATTGTCCGGTTTCCTGACAAGAACATCCGCATCGAATCCAATTTGAATGGGAGGAAGCTTATGGCATCGGGGAACGAGTTCCTGTTCGACGCGATCTACAATATCCTGTCCAATGCGGCCAAGTTCGACAGGCACGAGGAGGTGGAAATCAGCATTGAAATCAGTGACATGGCGGATAATTTCTGGAGGCTCGGAATCAGAGACAGAGGGCCCGGTATCGCGGATGATTTGAAAAGCGCCATATTCGACCGCGAGCACAGGGGCGACTATACGGTCCAGGGCACAGGGCTCGGCCTGGGCCTGGCAAAGAACATAATAACAAGCATCGGGGGAGCGATCTGGGTGGAGGACGGGACTGTTGACGGGAAGAAACGCGGAAGTGTTTTCATGATTGCGGTTCCGAAGGGTTGAGTTTCAATGAAAGCCTTATTACGGGGCTTGCACATATTCACCTAAGAGGGCAATGATGGACCAAGAGTCGCAGGCTAAGAAACAAATCCAGTTCAAACGCATTCTATGCATTATTCTGGGGATAATGATACTGATTTTACCTTTGTCCATCTACACATTGCGAAAGAATGATGCCGAATCATCTGGAACTGGCATTGTCGTGGGTGAATCTGCAGCTTACATGACCATGCTCCTCAATGGAATTGGCGGCATTGTTTCAGGAATCATTTTCTCTTATTTCATTGGTAAAAACAAGTATATGGATTATGTCTTCATATGCGCTCTGGGAGTCTTTTTGGTGATGGCGATAAATTTCAGTTTAATAATCAATTTCGGGACATAACTGAGAGGGATTATTATGACTGGCAAGTACAACAATACAATCGATTGGGATTTGTTTTGGAAACAGGAAACAGCCAGTGAATGCATGGTTAAAGGCGGAAAAAACATGGCCAGGCGCATTGGCTTGTTTATTGACAAATATGGTATTAGAAAAATCGCTGATTTCGGATGCGGGCCAGCAATAACTTTATTTATATTGGCTGAGAAGTATCACGAAGTAAGTTTCATCGGGTTTGACCCATCGATTCCAGCCATCGCGCAAAATCGAATGAGAGTCGAAAAAATGGGGATTTCGAACATGCGATTCGAATGCGAGATGCTGCCCGATATAAAAACAACTGAAAAATTCGACCTGGTATTCTGCATTGCGACTCTCCATTACGTGGAAGACATCCGGAGCGCGATACGGAATCTGCACGCCCGGGTGGGCGATGGCGGATTTCTGATATTCAATTACCCGAACAGGTTCTCGTTGCATGCTTATAGAAAGCAGATCAGACCTGATGATTGCGACGGCCAGAGACGGTTCTTATTGATTTTAAACGAAAAGAACCTTTTGACTTTGGAGGATATCAGGAAGATCCTCGGAAGGCAGCCGATGAATTTCTGGAAGGCGGTGGGTGAAGGACCCAGTAGAGAGAATAATTGCGTTTATGTGCAGAAAAAATGAATTAAAGGGGATTGGCCGGAATCCATACTGAACGAAAGCCTTATTACGGGGCTTTCGCATTCACTTGGGGGCGAAGGTGCGAGGACAAAATGGTAACGATGAAATACAATATCACAGCAATTCTTTTTGATTTGGATAATACGTTGTATGATCACAACAAAGCTCAGAATAACATCATGTTAAAAGTCACAAAGCAATATCCAGAATTGTTTAAAAATATTAATGATGAGGCAATAATTGGTGCATTTCATAAAGCAGATTTAATCGCTATTGACGAATTTAATTCTGGTATTTCTCTAAATAATGTAAGATTGGATAGAACAAAACGATTCTTGAATTCACTTGAAATTAATGTCGATATTAGTGAAGAAATCACTTGCAAATATATTCAATCATACCACACTGTGATTTTTCCTATAGATAGTGCCGAGAAAGTTATTCAATCACTTTCTAATAAATACAAACTTGGGATTGTTACTAATGGTTCTCCTGAAATGCAAATGTTTAAACTTAACGCTCTGAACATTTTGAAATACCTGGGTTGTAAAATATTTTCAGAGGGACTTGGAGTTAGGAAACCAGACCCAGAAATCTTTTTAGCTGCAATTAAAGTTCTAAATATTTCCCCTGCTAACTGTATGTTTGTCGGGGATTCATACAAGGATGATGTTATTGGCGCTAAAAATGTAGGAATGTACACCTGTTGGTTCAATCCAAATAATATACTGGCTCCGACAGAAATTTATCACGATATTGAAATATCAAAACTTGATGAATTGTTAAATATACTCGCACCTGAACCCCTCCCAATGCAATAATTTCTAATCGGCACCAGTGGCCGTGATGCCCTGCTGGAGATTTTGACCCTAAGACTGGCCAGATAATCGAAAGGAACTATTGAGAGCGTAAAAGTGTATATCGGAGTTAAATGCCCCCATCTGTCAATCCTGATTTCGGCAAACCTCATTTCCATTAATATGGATATGTGTTTACAAAGTATAATAAACAGAAAATCCCTTATGTAGACTAAGGTGTATTAAAATGGCGGAAGATACAAATGTAATCTGGACAACGACATCCAAAGAGGGTATCCGAATTGAGTTGACTAAAAACGAACTGACTATTGACATTACTCCAGAAGAGTTAGATAAAATAGACCAAAGGGGAAGAAAAATTGCAGAATGGTTCACGGATGCTTTGTTACCGCATACTGTGGAAATTAAAAATATTCGAAAAGTTGAGAGAGATTCAAGGAAAATAGTAATAGTTTCTAAAAAAGGTATTTTGAAGCGATGTGGTATTGGTCTGCCAAAACTAGAGTTAGATCAACTGGAAGCTGAATTGAACAAGCTTATTAAGTAACTCCACATTGAAGCGCTTTATCGCAAAGGCAGTGTGTCTGGATGGATAAAGAAAAGATAGTACAAGATGCTTACAACAAGATTGGAAAGAGATATCAAGAATCTGGTGGAAATCGCGATATTAGTGAACTTAAAGAAATCATAAATCTTCTACCACCAAAGGCAAGAATTTTAGATGCTGGCTGTGGAACAGGAATTCCAGATACAAAATATCTACATGATTCTGGCTTTGATGTAATAGGTGTAGATTTTTCAGATGGGATGTTGAAAATTGCAAGGGAAAATTTACCCAATGTGACTTTTATTAAACAAAATATCACCGAACTGGATTTCCCAGATAATTCTTTTGATGGCTTGATTTCTTTTAGTGTAATTATTCACATTCCAAGAGAAAAGCACAAACCAATGTTTCAACAGTTTCATAAATTGCTGAAGCCAGATGGTATTATTTTAGTGTCAATGGCATGGAGCGAATGGGAAGAAATCGGTGAATTTTGCGGAGAAAAGATGTTTTGGAGTCATTTTAAGCCAGAAACATCACTTCAAATAATTAAGGATTCTGGATTTAGTATCATTAAAGATTGGTTTGTGACGACACCAGATTATTACAATAGGGATTCTGAATCTGAGAAACATTATTACATTTTGGCTAAAAACTCAAAGTAAATTACACCCTGTCAATATATTTTTCAAAGATGCAAGTTATCATGTTGCCTTGTCTGGCTTCGTGTCCTTTTCTAACGGTGTGCCCATAAAACGTTCTGTTGCGAGGGAACTAATCACCTAAAAACCCCAAGCAGTTCAACGAAGGGACGGGGGAAGGAACGAAAGCCTTAATATCGGGCCTTCGCATTCACTTAGGGCCAGGTGCAAACTACATGAAAATTATTGAGGCAGAAGAGAGACATGTTCCCGAAATTGTTGGTTTATGGGTTGATCTGATGAATTTTCATAAGGAATTAAATCAATTCCATATCTTAAGAGATGGAGCAGAAACGCATTGGGAAAAATATCTGCGAAAATGTATGAAATCTGAAATAGATAAAGTATTTATTGCCACAGATGAGAACGATGTAATCGGTTACATTATTGTCAAGATTAAAGAATATCCCCCATTATTCAGACTGGATAATTTTGGATTTATTTCGGATATGTATGTTGATTCTGGACATAGAAGAAAAGGTATTGGTGAAAAACTACTCAATAAGGCTTATGAATGGTTTGATTCACACCAAATTGAGCGATTCGAATTAAGAGTTGAGCCTAAAAATGAAATAGGTTATTCATTTTGGCGAAAACATGGGTATGAGGAACATGTCCGTGTATTATCACTGGATAAATAATTTGTAGTACACTCCATAGCACCCGAGCAACCTCTAGTCCAACGAAAGGACTAGGGCAGGAACGAAAGCCTTATTACGGGGCTTTCGCATTGACTTGGAGATGGACGAATTGGAGACTGTATAACTGAAATATAGAGGTGGAAGCGATGAAGAAAATAATGTGTATGATTTTAGTGGGGATATTATTTATCAGCGGTGTTATTGGATTTATTTATTTCACATCAGGCACAGCAGAGGGTGCTGGTCTTGCTAATAGCCCATGATCATGTTTTCACGGTAACGCAAGGCACACAGGCCTGAGCACTTATGATACCAGTTCTGTTGATGGAACATTGAAGTGGAGGATTGCTGGTCCTGAATAAGCAGGCTGGACCTGATAAATATAGATTTCATTTCGAATTGCTTTTCTCTTTTTGTTGATGGCACAATATGGCCACGGTTATTGCATCGACCAGCATATGCTTTTCAGCATCTGAGAAATTAGAATTTGCCATTATGTATCCACGTAAAGCGGAAATGTCTCTCTCATCGACAGTCATTTAACCCCTTCTTAGGCAAAGGGTATATCATTCCCCTAGATAATAAAAATTAGCATGGCAGAAATTACTATTCTTCGGTGAGGGCTCTCCATCACCAAAGAACGTAAACCCTTTGCATCCTTTAACCTAAGCAGACATCATCGGATTCTCCTGGTAATTGTCCATCATCTGTATAAATTCCCTCAGAATCGGGTTCTTTCATCGTTTTTACGAGGTTTAGCCGTCTTTCCGGCTGTGACCGCACCAAACCCGATACTCCACAGAAATGGGCTTTAAGAAGCCAAGAATGGATTACTGAATATTTTATCAGATTTCTATAGGTTATCATGATTTTTATCAGATTTTACCATCTCTGGCCCTGGTCACCTGTTTATCTTCCGGTATGCAAGAACGAGAACCGCAACCATTACCACTATTAAAATCACAGCAAAGGCGATAATGAATGGGACCGCGCCGGCACCCAGGCTTCCTCCCCCCTCTTTCGCCCTCATGAAGCCTGCTGGGTCTGCAAAGAATTCCTGCGCCTCATCCTGAGAGACATCACCTATCGCCATATTGAGGTCAAGACCCATGCCACCGATGGAATTGAGCAATGAACTCTCGCTGTCAATGGCTTCGAGCTGGATGGCAATGTCACTGAATGGGCTCAGCGGAAGTTCGAAAGCAGAATAGAATCCGCCCTCGGGATCGTACGTCGCCTTGGAAGTCCAGTAATCAATCCAGTAAGGATACTGTTCATCAACGGCCACACCATCGGTGTATCCGTATGATTGAGACATTGCAAAGTCCAGAAGTGAGAGCGGGTCTGTGAACGCAGGTACGCAGTCGGCTGCTTTCGTTCCTGAGTCATATGCAAGCAGGTAATATCCTGCGTAAGAGCCATTAAAATCCTCGTTTATTGTCTCATTCATTTCATCGGAGCCCAATGAATAATTGTCGATTTCCGTCGAATTATAGCTCATCTTGATGTCCACACCGATGTGACCGTTGTAATCCGTTGAAGCCTTCTTGTCGACGCTCAGGTCATTGTCCTTTGCAGGCAGGAATGGGATTCCCGGGCTGTTTTCCATTTCAAGCTCAAGGCTTATATTTCCCCAGGTGCGCATCTCCATCTCATAATAGCTACTTTCCATACCGGGGAAAAAGTCTGCATATGCCACATTAATTAAGAAGTCCAAAGAACCTGAGAGCCAGATTGTCTGTCTCTCGATGCCATAGTACGCGCCTCTCTCTCCATTCTCGTAATAGCCGAGCCATATACTGCCATTGTAAATTATATCCGCAATGCCACTTAAATTCTCATATAAGGTCGACGGGACATCGACGGATACATCTTCCAAATCATACATGGGTGTTTGTATCGTCATATTATAGGTCATGTCGCAGTAAAGCCTGCATTTGAAATCGAATCTGTAATTACCGCCATCCTCGCCTGCGTAGGTAACGATCAAGAAATCAGCCATACCGCCTTTCGCGGTGAAGTCTGGAATCAACGCAGCATATCCGCCGGATTCGGCGAACAATTGGGCGAATAAATCCTCGGTGCTCATATACCCGCCAGCTGTCCACTCATCTCCAATCTGCCAGGGTATACTGTCAGGCGTTGCACGATTGTATCCCTCGCCGCTCTGGCCCCGCAGCGATGTTGTTATCCGGAAGCTTCCGGAAACAGACCAGCCATCTATAGCAATGTAATAAGTGCCATTTGCTTTGGGGATGAAGGTCATTCTGCTGTTCCTGCCCACGGGCATTGAGCTGGTGAGGTATTGTTGTTCAGAATCGAAGATTGTAAAGTACGGCCAGTCGCCGATGCTTCCATTCAGTTCGATTAAAATCCCGGAACCAGCTTTCAATTCAAGGCTGTAGACCTGGCTTTCCCCTTCGTGAGCATGGTCACGGACAGAATCCGGTACGCCGAGGGGTTCTGCCTCGTCGAAGTTGTAGGACATTTCGCCATAAAATGATTCATCCATATTGATGTAGTCTGTTTTGAAATCGGTCATGCTATCTGGTGGCGAGTAAGTTGCAGAGGCAGTCAGGTTAAAGTTCTCTGGTGAACCTGCATATTTAATTGGAATCCTGACTGTAAGGGCATCATTCGAGATATCCCAAATGTCATTGAGTTGGACTGATTCCTCTTTATAATAATAGTTGAAAGTGCCATTTCCCTCGCTGAGGCAGAAATAGAACCAAGCCTCGTTATTGACCAAGTTTGTGTTTGAAATCATGTAAAAGTTGCCCGGTTCGCAGGAGATGTCGCCATAAGTCCTGAGTTCAACTACGACATTCTCCCCGATAACAAAGGAATTCATGCTCTTCAGGTCTATGTCCGGGCTCTCCGGGTATTCCTGAGGGTCCTCGAAAGAGAGCACGTATTCGTCGCCTGCCCCAATCACGGCCATGCTGGACAGCATAGAAACCACCAGCAATGTGCACGATAAGCTTTTCAGGAAATGAGCCATATTCGCCACTTTTCTTGTGCTATTATGAAATATCGAATATAAATTACTTTCCCAGGGCAATTTCTTGACGCCGAGTGTGAGAGAAAAAACGCGAAGGATTAATATTGACCTTCGTATACTTAGTGGAGGAAACCAGTCAAGCAACCAAATAGAGGAGGGATAATCGAACATGAACAGAAAAAACGACATGAAGTTAAAATGGTTAGGCCATTCTTCCTTTAAAATTACAATTGGGAACGAAGCTTTTTATTTCGACCCCATCCGGAAGAACAAACTACTTGGCACGATATTAGAACCGAAAAAGGAGGATAACGTCACAGCGATATTCATTTCCCATGAACACTGGGACCACTGCGATGACACCACGGTGAGACAGCTCGGCAACATGGAGACAAGAATCATCGGGCCGGAAAAAGCATTGAGCAACCTTTTCTTTCCCTCGATGAGTTACGAGTTCGATTCATTTCAAGAGATAGGAGCATATTTTTCGAAGAAAAAGACATACATTCATCATGCCAAGCCAGGCGACAAAATAGAATTCAAGACCTGCAGCGTGAAATGTCTGGCTGCCACAGAGGGCCTTTGTTATTTGATTGCCGGGAAAAAGAAGATATTGTTCATGGGCGACTCCGTAGCGACCGAGGAAATGATAAAAGAAGATCCAGATGTTATTTTATTTCCTGTTTGGGCAGTGAAAGGTGACGAAGCAAAACCGGATGAATTTTTAATACTCGCAAAGGAAAGCCTCTGCATACCCATGCATTATCACACATCGCCTGCTGCTTTTCCTCAATTCAATGAAGATCCGATGGAAATAAAAGCAATATTTGGGAAGAAAGTGGATATGAAGATTCTGGCTAAAAATAAAACATATCAAGTCTGAGAGCCATCCCACTTTAAAAGATAATCCATTATACACAGATTGTGCATTCGCTTGGGACAAGCGTCTACTGGCAGGCTGTGTGCCCGCTTTTTTATGTGCTTATATTCCGTAGTGTTTGGCGGTCGTAGTAAGTAAATAGAAAAGATAATATGATTGCGAGCCCTATTTGTTATCAATAAGAGGAAGAAATGAAACAAATCTTCATAATTTGGATTTCCATTATGCTGACCTTCAGTTCATCTTTCATGTTAATGGATGTCAGCGATTATACCGAAGGGTCAATAATCAAATATAATGGAATAGACTATGTTTCCCATTCCCCCATAAGAATTAACACCAATTCCGATTTTGATGCTGCTCATGGTGTAGTCAATTGGGCAACTGGCAATGGGAGTTCTGGAAATCCATGGATAATCGAGGGGTGGGACATCAATGGGACAGATTATGGATACTGCCTCTACATAGGAAATACCACCGACTATTTTGAAGTTAGGGGCTCTAATTTCCATAATGCTGATGGGGTTTATAGTTGGCCATATTATTATGCTTCAGGATTGACTTTATACAATATAATCAATGGCAAGGTTATTGATAATATAGCTGAATTTAGTTATTTCATTGGGATTTTTGCAATATATTCAGAAGGAATTATTGTTCAAAAGAATACTGTAAGATATAATGAATGGAGTAATATTTATTTTTATTCTTCTTCAAAGAGCATGATTATTAATAACACTGTTTCGAATAGCTGGCGGGGAATTTATACTGACTATTGTGAAGAGATTAACATATCTTACAATTATATTTTTTCACACAATTATGCTGGGCTCTGGCTTGGTTTCTCAAATTGTAGTACGCTAATAGGAAATCAGATGCTGAATGACGGCATAGATATTGGGGGACACGAACTTAGCAATTGGAATACTCATAACATAGATACTTCGAACATGGTAAATGGGAAGCCAGTAATGTACTTGCGTAACCAAACTGGAGGAACAGTACCACCTGGTGCTGGTCAGGTAATTCTAGCAAATTGTTCAAACATTATTATAGACAAACAAAATGTCAGCGGGGGGGATACTGGCATTATTTTAGGTTTTTCTTCAAATAATACAATTTCTAATAATACAGTCGAATTTAACAGCTATGATGGCATGAGTTTGTATGAATCTGATAGCAATTTAATATTTAATAATAGTATAAATTACAGTCTTTACATGGCGGCCGGTATTAATATTTATTATTGTGATAATAATACAATAAGAGATAATTTTCTCGCTAACAATTCTCGTTATGGAGTTTTGGTGCAATACTCAAATGACAATAGATTTGTCAATAATAATATATCTGGTAGCGCATATGGGATGACTACCCATTTTTCAGAAAGAACACTCATTTTGAACAATACACTTTCAAACAACTTAGGGCACATTGACATTCATATTTCTACTGGAACTATCGTTTCTAATAATACCATCACATCTGGAAATGAAAGGTTTGAGGTATCAGTTCCATATGGGATATTATTCTATAACTCAGAACATTGCAAAGCTGATAATAATAAATTTATCAACTCCAGCTTAATGATTTGGGGATACGAACTCAGTAATTGGAATACTCATTACATAGACACGACAAACACTGTAAATGGAAAACCGGTAATCTACTGGTGTAATCGAACAGGAGGAACGATACCACCAGGTGCTGGAGGGGTCATTTTAGCCAATTGTACAAATGTAACGGTTTATAATCAAATCTTAAATAATGGGAGTGTGGGGTTGAATTTAGGTTTTTCCGACAACAACGTAGTATATAACAACACAATAGAATACAACGGTAATACTGGGGTAAATATACTTTCATCTGATTCGAATACATTTTATAATAATTCAATTAGTTACAATCAATGGCCATTTTGGCTTGATTTTCCTGGAGCTGGCAGCGATTTCAATCTTATTTATCATAATGATTTTATAAATAATTCAAAGATTCCATTAGATTTCACTACTACAACATATTGGCACAACGGTTTCCCCTCAGGTGGTAACCATTGGAGTGATTACACTGGAATTGATGTTAAAACTGGCGTCTTTCAGAATCAAGATGGCAGTGATGGTTTTGGTGATACACCTTACTGGAATGATTATTATCCCCTAATGAAGCCATTTACATATGAATTTACAAACTTCAATATTCTCTTATCTGAGGGCTGGAACTTGATATCAACACCCTTGATTCAAGGAGACGAATCCATAGATAAGGTTCTGGAAAATATCACTGGCAAATGGGATGTCGTGAAGTATTACGACACTCTTGACAAGGCCGACCCCTGGAAAACCTACCGACCAGGAAGTTCCGTGAACGACCTGACAAGCATCGATAATACTATGGGTTTCTGGATTAATATTACAGAGCCGAATGTGAATCTTACTGTTAGTGGTTATGAGCCAGATTCAACAATTATTTCACTTTACGCTGGCTGGAACCTTGTCGGGTATCCAACGCAGACTACGGAAACCGTTGGAAACGCGCTGTGGGGTACTGGAGCAGATAGAGTTGAGGTGTTCGACCCGGTATCGCCTTACATCAAGGAGGTCGGGTCGACATACATCATGAAACCAGGCGAAGGTTATTGGGTTCATGTTCCAGCGGATACTGTGTGGACTGTGAATTGATAATTAAAGGTCCCGAGTATGTAGGGGACGGCCAGCGAGGGCGCGAACGAAAGCCTTATTACAGGGCTTTCGGATTCACTTGGAGATGGACGTTTCCGTCGTAGGTTCTGTGCCCCCAAATCTTTTAAATAAGAGTTTCATTAACATAGAAATAGGTGCTATTGATGATAGCTAAATCCGATATCAACTACGTTTTGAAGGCTGTTTTAAAGAGCTTCATTTGTTCAGTTTTACTGATTGTCGGCATGATAGTTGGGGGAATTGTGGCAATCATCTTAGGACTGACTCAACCAACAATGCCAGCATCAATTGATACAAATCTAACCATTATTTTAATGATACCTGCGGGAATGATAATTTCTATAGTCCTTGGAGAGCTTTTCAAGAAATTAGATCAAGGTTTCCTAGAGCGATTTGTTTGCATATTTCTTTTCAACTACATCATCTATTATTTACTCCAAGTCTTTGAATCGGTTATCTTTACGACAATGATGAATTTAAGTTTCGGGATTGTAATGGATATTTTTCCTTCTCTATTTATTTCGTTAGCGATAGCAAAAATGTGGAAACCTATCAAGGAAGACCGTAGTCTTAGAACTGAAGCCAAAAGCTACTTTGCTAAAAGAAAAACCTTGGACTGGACATGGAGATTTGTATTGGCTTGGCTCGCATATGTGCCTTTGTATTACTTTATAGGGGTGGCAATTAGCCCTTGGGTTCTTCCATACTATAACGATCCGAACCTGGATTTAGGTATTATTCTTCCCGACACATCTGTAATGATTGCTCTGCAGTTCGTACGAAGTGCTTATTTCCTTTTCGCAACAATGCTTGTAATAATAATGTGGAGAGGGACTAAACAATCGCTTCTATTGTGGCTCGGTTTCTCAATTTTCGTACAAGTGGCTGTAATTCCATTGATTGTTGGATATTGGCTCCCAATAGGATTGAGAATACCACATGCCATTGAGTTGACTATCGATTCCTTCGTTCAAGCAATAATTTATGTGGGACTTTTATTTAATAACATTCCTAGTCCTAATAGCGTAGTATCAAAGAATTGAAAAATATACAAACGAGCTGTTTGAATCGGGGGGCACAGAACCGCTTCATATCGTAGTCCAGCTCTCCACTGAGAACGATCTTTTTTAGAATTGACGAGAGGCGGCGTGGATGCCTCGGTTTTTTATAGGTTCGATTGCATATCTGAGCCCATGAAAAGGGCGAATAGGGACGGCCACTCGGGGGAGAACGATTAATATCAGGAGATAATGGATGAAGTTATTTGGCAATGCAAAAGAGGCAAATATAAAATTGATGTTGCTGGATGCTCTGATTATGTTAGGGATTTTTATAGGCCTAGAGGTTTTAGCTGCTTTAGCTGGAGGCTGGCTAAATTTAGGATTGGCCATATTGGCGGTGTTTTTAATTTTTCTATTGTATGTCGCTGCACTTTCTATTTATCAACATTATCGTAAAAATTAGAGTGGAAATCTGGGGCTGTGTGCCCGTTTCGTGTCCAAATCCATCTGCGACATTTTAAATACATCAATAAACAATATCTTCCGCAGGTAGAGAATATGGAAGCGAGTCCGAAGCGAATAGACTTATACATAAAATCCAAGACCTCAATATACTATACCCAGCCGGTATGTAGAGGTGGGGGGAAGGGGTGGGTTCCGGAAGGCGGGATTGGGTATGCGGACGCACAATCCTCCGAGCATACTTTAAACGAAAAAGATTCTTGCCTTAAAACATCTCTCGAAGCCTTGTCCAAGAAATATGGTTTTGAACTCAACATTCATGATTTGGCGCTTAAAGCAGAAGCCCGGAGAGCGCTTTTCAAA
>Ga0315274_10000289_pt1 | contig 77957 bp, 59 predicted proteins | sample YL17G02_20_MG_FD_203700 | JGI IMG/M metagenome (GOLD analysis project Ga0315274, IMG submission 203700) | Sediment microbial communities from Yellowstone Lake, YNP, Wyoming, USA - YL17G02_20 | ecosystem: Environmental > Aquatic > Freshwater > Lake > Sediment | place: USA: Wyoming | collected... | reverse complement strand
GGCAGGGGGGGGGGGGAGCGGGTGGGGCGTGTGGGCGCGGCCCGCGCCGGGCGCCGGATGCGGGGGCCGGCCGAAGGGCAGGGCCGCCGGGCCGCCGCGGGCGGGCGCGCACGCCGCGCCCAGGCCAACCGGGTGTGCGAGCGGGGGCCGGGGCGGGCCCGGGCGGCGGTGGCAGGCCGCGCGGGGGCCGCGGCCGTGGGCCGGCGCGCTGGCCAGCGCGCGAGCCGGCGAGCGGCCCGCGCCCGGCGCTCCCGGCGGCACGCCAGCGCGAAGACTGGTCGCCGGCGGGGAGGCGCGGGGCGAGACGGGGCCGACCGGGCGCGGTCGCCGCCGCCGCGCGAAGACGGCGAGGCCGCGGCCGCCCATTCGCCCCCCGCGCCCGCCCCCTCACGCCGGCCGCGGGACCGTGGGGGCGGCGGCCAGCGCCTGGCGAGCGTGCGGGAGCGAGCGCGCCGCGCCCACCCCCCCGGCCCCGCCGCCGCGCTGGCGCGCGCCGCCGCCGGGCACCGCCGCGCGCCACCGCCCCGATGCGCGCCCCGGGAGGGCCCGACATCGCACCTTCTTGCGCGAGCATGACGACCTTGATGGATTTCTGGGGAGGGAGGGAGGGAGGCGCGCGTGGGCGAGCGCCGTGGTGGGGCGTGGTGCGCGCCGGGGCGGGCGCCGGCGCCCTCGCGCGCGCCCCCGGGCGCGATGGCGCACCGTCCGCCACCGCCTGGCGGGCGGCGGCGGCCGCATGCCTCCCCCACACCCCTCCACGGCCGCGCCCCAGGCCGCCGCCGCGCGCCCCCCCCACTCCCCTCTCTCCCCTCACCTCCGTGAACCGCTCAAACATGGAGTTGACGCGCACGGTGCCGCGCCGGCCGACGGACGCGCGCCCGGCGACGCGGGGCGCGGCCGGCAGCACAGCGGCGCGGCGCGCCGCGTGGCTCGGCAGCGCGGCGCGCGGTGCGGCGCCGCCGCCGCGGGACGGCAGCGGGCGCCCGGCGGGCGCGCGCATGCGGAGGGCCTGCATGGGGGCTGGCCGTGGGGGGGGAGGGGCCCGGCAAGAGTGCAGCCGGTGCCTCGCACGCCGCGGCATTGGGCGCCACTCTGCGTTTCGCCGGCCCGCCGGCACCCCGCTAGTAGCGTCCACTTGTCGCGGCTGAACCGTGCGGGACGGCAGGGACCGAGGCCCGCGTTTCGCCCCGCCATGATGAAGCTGGCGGCGCTGGCGCCCTCCGCGCCGCGCGCGGCGTCTTTCCGCGGCGCCCGATGCGTTCGTCCCACTCGCACCACGGCGCCGCGCGTGGCGCGCGGCGGCCTGGCGCCCCCTGCGCGCGCCCCGGCGGCGACCACGCGTCGCCGCGTCGCGGCGGCGGCCGGCCTGGTGAGTGTGTGGGGAATGTGGCGCTCCCACGCGGTGCCTGTACGCGTCATCTGCCTCTGGGAGGCGCGCGGGCGCGCGGCGACCGCGCGGCGGCCCACCGCGCGCCCCGACCCACCCCGCCCCACCACCAACCACCCACCAACCCCCTCCCTCCCCCCCCTCCCAGGTCGAGGAGCTCGACGCGGAAGGCCTGGAAACCGCGCTCGCCACCCGGGACCGCCCCCTGGTGGTCGACTTCTTCGCCACCTGGTGCGGCCCGTGCCTGCTCCTCGCCAAAGAGCTGGAGGCCGTCGCCGCCGACCTGGGGGACGCGGTGCGCATCGTCAAGGTGGACGTGGACGCCAACGACGAGCTGGCGGGGAGCCTGGCGATTCAGGGGTTGCCGACGCTCGTCTTTGTCGGCCTCGACCCCGCCAAGCCCGCGCTGCGGACCGAGGGGCTGCTGCCGGCGGCCACCATCAAGGACATCATCCAGAACCAGCTGGATTGAGGAGGGGGTGGGTTTGGAGGGGGAGTGGTGTGGAGGGGGGTGCGCGCGCGCAGTTGGTTGTTGCGGTCGCCGCCGCCCCTTGACCCGCGCCAGTGCAATTGTGTCGAGCCGATGCGGCGCTGGTGTGCGGCACGAGGGCGTCGCGGCCTGGAGCGGCGCGCGGGCGGCAGAAAGAGCGCAGCGCGGCTGCAACGTCGACGCTCGCGGCACATCCACCCGCCGCTGCATGCCCGGCGGCCGCGCGTCGGCGACCGCCCTCGCGCTCGCCATCGCCGGACTGGCCATCATGCTCGCCCCCTGGAGATTGCCGGCCGCGCGCCCGGCGGCCCGCCCGGCATCGGCCAGCGCGTCGGCGTCTTCCGCCTCGCCCCCCTCCACCCACGCACCCCACATCGTCGTCATCGGCGCCGGCCTGGCCGGGTCGGCCGCCGCCCTGGCGGCGGCCGACGCGCTGCGCGCCGCGTCGCTCGCGCTGCCGGCGCGCGTCACGCTGCTGGACAAGCAGCCCCGCCCCGGCGGCAACTCGGCCAAGGCGTCGTCCGGCATGTCGGTGCTCACGCCGGCGTCGGGCGACAGCCGGGTGGCGTTCGGGGCCGACCTCGAGGCGTCCGCGGGCGGGCGCGGCGACGACCGCCTGCGCCAAACCCTCGTCGACCGGTCGCCCGCCGCCCTGGCCTGGCTGGAAGCGCGCGGTGTGGCGCTGCCGACTGTGAGTCGGCTGGGCGGCCACGCCGTCGACCGCACGCGCGGGCCGGCCGGCGGGGCGCCGGTCGGGGGCGCCGTCATGCGCGCCATGGCGGCCGCCCTGGACGCGGACGCCGCGGTGACGCTGCGCGTCGGCACGCGGGTCGTGGGGCTGGTGCGGGACGGGCGGGGGCGGGTGGCGGGGGTGGAGGTCGCGCCGGCCGACGCCGCCGACGGCGCCCCGCGCGAGACGCTGGCCGCCGACGCCGTCGTGCTGGCGACGGGCGGGTACGCCGCGGTGAGTTTCGATGGGTGGGAGAGCGGAGCGGAGGCAGCGCGCGCGCCTCCGCCGCCCGCTCACCTCCCACCCACCCCACCCCACCAGTCCCCGGCCCGCCTGCCGCCGGCCCTCGCCCACCTGCCCACCACCAACGGCCCTTGGGCCACGGGCGACGGGCTCGATTTGGCAGAGGAAGGAGGGGGCGCGGTCGTCGACGGCGACTGCGTGCAGCTCCACCCGACCGCGTTTGCGCCGCTGGCCGACACCGGCGACGCGGCGCACGCGCCGGCCGCGTCCCTGTTCCTGGCGCCGGAGCGGTTGCGCGGGGTGGGAGGAATTCTGTTGAACGCGGGCGGGCGCCGTTTCGCGGACGAGCTCGGGCGCCGCGACGCGGTCGCCGCGGCGGTGCGGGCCCAGCCGACCTCGTCCGCCTGGCTCGTTCTGTCGCCCGCCGCGGCCGCGGCGTACGGCGACAAAGCCATCGGCTTTTATGTGTCGCAAGGGCTCCTGCGCTGGGTCGAGGGCGGCGCTGCCGGCGTCGCGGCGCTGCTCGGCCCGCCCGCGACCGAGGCCACGGTCGCGGCGACGCTCGCGGCCCACGACGCGGCGGCTGGGGGAGCGGCGAAGGACGAGTTCGGGCGCGCCTCGTTCGCGGCGGGCGCGTTCGGCGTCGACGCCTCCCCCTCCTCTTCTCTCTGCGTCGGCCGCGTCGCGCCCGCCCTGCACTACACCATGGGCGGCGCCGCCATCGACCCCGCCGGCCGCGTGCTCACGCGGGGCGCGGCGCCCGTCCCCGGCCTGTACGCGGCTGGCGAGGTCGCGGGCGGCGTGCACGGCGCCAACCGCCTGGGCGGCTGCTCCCTGCTCGACTGCGTCGTGTTTGGGACGGCGGCGGGGGAGGCGGCGGTGGCCGACTGGGTCGAGAGGCGGCGCACGGGGGAGTGACGCGGAGGAGGGCGCGGAGCAGCGACTGTCGCTCACACGCGTCCACGCCTCACGCCCCCCCCTGTGTCCGGTCGGTGTCGATCTTGGGGCACGCCGCCGGCGCCGGCGCCGCCATGGCGCACTGCGCCGTGAAGCAGGGTTGGTTGTACACGGGGTCGTCGCGCGGGTCGGCCGGGGGCGGCACCCCGAACCGCATCACGCACTCGAGCGTCTCGAAATTGGGCTCCATCGTCAGGGGGAGGCCGAACGCGTCGGCGAAAAAGTCTTGCGTGGGGCGTTTGCACAGGTTGACGCAGAGGCCGACGCAGCCGGACGCTTCGAGGTAGCGACACTTTTTTATCGTGACGCCAGAACGCCTGAAACATTGTGTGGGTTTGGGGTGCTGGGGTGGGCACGAGACCGCCGGATCGAGCCGGCGGCCTCACACCACCCCCACTCCCCGCCGGTCGCACCACGTCTCGACCGCGCCCGTCTCCGGGTCCACCACCTCGACCTCGCTCGTCGCCATCGGCCCCACGAGCCACCCAAACCCGATCTTGGTGAACGCGGCGTTCGCCTCGGCGGAGAAGCGGTTGAACGGGAAGAGCGCGCGGAAGCGGGCGGGGCCGCCGGGCGGGAGCAGCGACGCGAGCACGGCGCCCACCGTCGCGCGCTGCTGCGCCGAGGTGCGCCCGCGCACGATCTCGCGGGACAGGTCGACAAAGCCGGCGTAGTCTCGGGTGAAGGGGCGGCCTGGGGAGGAGGGGTGAGGAAGGAGACGAGGTGGGAGGCGCCGGCACGCCGCGCTTGCCACCACGCCCCCCTCTCTGTCTCGCTCCCCATCTCCCACCTCCCAGCTGTTGCGACATCTTTTTAGAAAAGTAGGAGATCATGAAGCGGGCGAAAGGGCCGTCGACGTACGATTCGCGCGCCGCGAAAGGGTCGGCGGGCGGCGGCGACCAGGCGGCCGGGACGGATGTGGACGACGTGGCGTCGCCATCGTTGGAGGCGGCCGCGGCGGGGCGGCGGCGGGGCGCGGGGGGCGGCGCGCGCGCGGGCGCGGCCGCGCGCCGCATCGGGGCGGGCGCCCACATCGGGACGGCGCCTGGTGGCTGGCCGGGAGGCGGCGGCGCGCGTGGGGGAGCGCGGGCCCTCGGGGACGACGGGAGAGTGGGAGAACAGAGTGTCGCCGCGGCGTTCTGCCACGGCGCGAGCGAAAAGAAAAAAGAACGACGCCCGCCGCCCCCGCGTGCCCGGTCTCGACACTCGCACGGCGTTGCACATCGCGGCGAGAGCGCCCAAAGCAGCAGCCCGACACAACCACCCCCGCTCCCACCTCTCGCCTCACGGCGCCGCGCGGCTCATCAGAATGAGCACCCCTTGCGGCCCCGCCAGCACCTCGTTGAGCAGGGACAGGATGGCCACCCAGACAACGGGCGAGACGTCGACGCCGGCCAGCGGCGGCACGACGCGGCGCGTCGGCGCGAGCAGCGGTTCGGTCGGTTTGATGACGACCGCCCACGGCAGCTTGTCCCCGTCCACGGCCGGATACCACGTCAGCACGATGCGCACGACGAAGAGGAGCTCCAGGAGGGAGAGCGCGGGGGAGAGGAGGGCGGCGGCGGTGGCGGCGGTGGCGGGGGCCAGGACCGCGACGACCGCGGCGTCGGGCAGGGCCGAGAGAGAGATCGCGTCTGGCCGACGGGGCAGGCGCAGAGGCGGGGCCTGGCGTGGGGAGGCCGGGCGCGGTGCGCGTGAAAGGGGGCGCGCCGGCGCGAGGGCGCTCGCCAGCGCTCGGGACGCCCGCATTGGCGGCGCTGAGGCTCGGGCCGGCCGCGGGAGGGGCCGGGCGCCACTGGTGTGGCAGCGCCGGCGCAGCGCGCCCGCCCACTGCCGCGCCCGCGCCCAATCCATGCTCGCTCGCGGCGCGTCGAGGTGGGTGCACGGCCCTCGCATCGGGCGCGGCGGATGGAGGGTCTTGGAGGGGTGAGGCGCCGGGTGCCAACCCGCCCGCCTGCGGCTTCCGCCCGCCCGCCCTCCGCCGCCGGATCGCCCACCACTCACCACCTCCTCAACCAGGAGCCTGTGCCTCGGCCCCGCCGCCGCCCGCGCCCTCGCCCTCCGCGCCCCCCGCGCGCGCGCCGCGCCACCGCGCCGCCACGCCCCCGCCCGCGCGATGGCTGCTTCCGCCACGGAGGCGGGAGCAGCCGGCTGGGTCAAGCAGGTGGGCGAGAGAGAGGGAGGAGGGGGTGACAGAAAAGGAGAGGCCCAAACCAACCAACCAACCCCCTCCCCACAGGACGCCCGCCGCATGCTCCACGCCGTCTACCGCGTCGGCGACATGGACGGCGCCATCGGGTTCTACGAGCAAGCGTTTGGAATGGCGTTGTTGCGCTACCGCGACGTCCCGTCCGAAAAATATTCAAACGCGTTTCTCGGGTTTGGGAAAGAAGAAACCAACTTTGCGCTCGAGCTCACGTACAACTATGGTGGGGAATTGGGGCGGGAAAGGGCCTAAAAGGCGAATCCGCGGGCGCTTTGGCCGCGGAAAACCGCCGCCGCCCCACTCTCCCTCGCCCTCCTTGCAGGTGTCGACTCGTACGACATCGGGTCCGGCTTCGGCCACTTTGGCCTCGCCGTCCCGGACGCCGCGGCGGTCTGCGCCAAAGTCGCCGCCGCGGGCGGCACCGTGACCCGCCCCCCCGGCCCCGTCAAAGGGGGCGCCACGGTCATCGCCTTTGTCAAAGACCCGACCGGGTACACGTGGGAGCTGATCGAGCGGAAGGGGGTGGCCATCCCGGAACCGGTCTGCCAGGTGATGCTGCGGGTGACCGACCTGGACGCGTCCGTCGCCTACTACCGGGACGCGCTGGGGATGACCCTGCTGCGCAAACGGGAGAACGAGCAGTATTCGGTGCGAGAAGGAAAGGGGGTGGGGTGGAGGCGCGCCGCGCGCGCGGCCTGTCCGCCCCCGTTCTCGGCTCACAACCCCCTCTGCCCCTCTCCCGTGTCACCAGTACACCCTGGCGTTCATGGGGTACGGCCCCGAGGACGCCAACTGCGTGTTTGAACTCACGCACAACTGGTGCGAGGAGAGGGCAGGGGTGGCGGGTCGGGGGGGGGGGGCGCGCGCCTCGACCCGCGCCACCACCACCACCGCCACCCTCATTCTCCCAGGGGTCAATCCTCGTACAACAACATGCACGGCAAGGGGTATGCGCAGGTGGCGATTTCAACGACCGATGTGTACAAATCCGCGGCCCAAGTCGAGGCCGCGGGCGGCAAGATCACGCGCGCGCCAGGCCCCGTGCCCGGCATCGGCACCAAAATCGTGGCGACGACCGACCCAGACGGGTGGAAGGTGGTGCTCGTCGACGAGGCCGACTTTTTGGCCGAGCTCGGGGAGGAGAGAGACTAGGGACGAGCAAGGGCGTGGGCGTCGTCTCTCCGGTTTGGCGCGCTGGTGGGGCGGCGTTGGGCGCGGGAGCGCGTGTTGGAACGCGGTGGGCGTCGAGTGGCGCGGAAAACAAAAACGAATCGGGGGGCATACCCGCGCCACCCACTTACTCTCGCACCCTATAAGTCCCTCCCGTCCACCTCTGTGACCGTCGGAAACGACATCAGTTAAACTTGGACATATACAGAGAAGATTAGCATGGCCCCTGCGCAAGGGTACGAGGCAGAGACGGTGGCGGGTTGCGGGCGGGGTCCAAGACCCCTCACCCCACGGACCGTTTTCCGACCGTTGCTTCCCCGCCTCCCGCCCCACAGATGACACTAAAACTTCGAGACGAGTTCCAACTTTTTTTGGCTCGCGCCGGGTGGCGGGGCGGGAGGCGGGAGCGGGCGACGGAGGGCGGGGCGCGCCCCGACCCCCTCTTTTCTTCTTCTTTTCCTTGCCTTGTTGCACACACGCCCAGCCGCGACCCCCACACACCACGCACACGCAGCCTCACGGCAGCCGCGCCTCGGCCGCCTCGTCCGCGGCCTCCTCCGCCGCCTCCTCCGCCTCGATCTCCGCCTCGTCGGCGGCAAAGGCCGCCCGCTCCTCGACCACGTCCCTCGCCTCCGCCGCGACGCACTTGGCGACGCAGGCAGCGACGGCGTCCGCGGGGTCGGGGCCGCCGTCGGCGGCCGCCGGCGCGCCGCCGCACTCGGTCGCGCACGCTTCCGCCGCGTTGCCCTTGACGGCGAGCAACGGCACGCCGCGCGCCCCGGCGTCGTACAGCGACTCCCGAAACACGACCAGGCCGCCGACGAGGGCGCCCGCAAAGAGGAGGGCGGCCCATAGCCACCAGCGGGACGACGCTTCGGCCGCGACGCGCGCGCGCAGGGTCGCGGGGGGGCGGGGGGGGGGGGCGGACGCGAGGTATGGGTTTTCTTCGTCGTCGCTGGGGGAGGGGAGGGGTGGAGGGTCGGCGGGCGGCGGGGGGCGCGAGAGGTGGAAGCGGTTGCCGCCTCCACCCGCCTTTCCGCCACTCCGCGCCGCTCCACGCCACGCCCATGACTCACGCGACGCCGGCCGCGATCTTGGCGCCGGCCTAAGGGTGGAGAAAGAGGGGGCGCGGTCGGCGCGCCGCGCGCAGAGGGCGCTGGCGGGCGCTCTTTTGCTCGCGCCGCAGGCGCTCGGGGTGGTAGAACGCGATCCGCACTCGCTGGGGCGGCCGCGGCCCGGCCGCAGCGCCCCAACCGCCGCCCGGGGGCGGCAAGATGACGCGCGCGCAATCGCCGCCCCGCCCAGAGCATGCCCGGCCCAGCGCCGCCACCCATGGTGGCGCGATGACCGACTGCAGGCTTGCGCGGCGGACTCGGGCGGCCGTGCCGCCGGGATTGGCGCGCCGCGCCCGATGCCGCCCGCCTGCGCGCCGCGCGCCCCGCGCGCCCACGCTCCCGCCACGCACCGGGGCGGACGTGAGGGGCACTTTCTCCTTGGACAGGAACATGGGGGCGGGAAGGATGGAAGGCGGGAGGGAGGGGCGGGAAAGAGTGGGCGGCTCAAAAGAGCGTCGCCGCGCGCCTCTCCTCTGGCAGCGCCCGCGCGCCTGACGGGCTCCCGCCCGCCCGATGTAGTCGTCTGGCATGCGCGACGACGCGCGCGGGAGGAGGAGGGGTGAACGGGGGCAACGGCAGGGTATCGAGAGGTTTGTCAAGGGACTGGCTCCAGGAGAGACTGAGGCGACTTCCTTTGCTCTCGCTAATACGTCCAAAACCCTGCCCCTCCCCACCACTGTGCGTGCGTGTGTGTCGCTGCATTGCAGAGGGAAGCATCAGGGGGCGCGGCGCGACGGAAAGCAGGGCAGAGGGAGGGAAGAGGGGAGCGCCGGGTGCAGGTGGTGCGTGCACGGGGGCTGGTGGGTGGCGGCCCGGCGCGCGCCGGGCAGAGGGAGAAAGGGGTCGGGGCTACCCCGAGTCCCCCGGACAGAAGAGCCTGGGGCCGGCGGCGGGCGCGGCCACAAAAATGAGGGGTGGACAGGAAGGAGGAGGCCAAGGGCGAGAGCAGGGGCGCGCGCGCGCGCGCGCGCCCCTCGTTCCCTCGCTCGCGCTCACCGCTTCATGAAGAACGCCGCCGCGCCGCCGCGCGCCGCGGCCGGCACGTCGCCGTCGGTCTCCTTGCCCTCGCCGACGGGCGCGCCGCCCGCGGGCGGCGCGCCGCCCGTCGCCTTTTCCGAGTCGGCCGCGCTCACTGCTCCCCCGTCCCGACCGCCCACGCAACGCTTGATGGACATAAAGATGGCGACGCACGTCAGGGACACGGTGAGCACAACGACGGCGGCCGTGGTGGCCGTCTTGGCGGAGACGCGCGGCGACGGCGCCGTCGCGCCGCCCGCGGAGGCCGACCCCGGCGGCGGCAGCAGCCGCGTCTCGGTGCGCGTCACGGCCGCCGCCTTGGTCTGCACGCCGCGCGTGCCCAGGGCGGTGGCGAGGCGGCCGGTGCCGGCGGTCGACTCGAGCAGGCGTTCAGACGCCGGGCCCGCAGACGCGGCGGTGGTGGCCACGGTGAGCGTCAGCGCCGTGCCCGCAAACTCTTCCGTCTGTTGCCGCAGAGCGCGCCGGCCGGCGGGCGCGGCGGGGCCGGGGGCCAGTTCGCGCACGCCGACGACCGACAGCGTTTCGCGCGGCGCCATGAGCATTTCCGCCACGCCGTCCAGCAGCGCTTCCTGGGCTTTGGGCGTCCAGGGCGCGACTTCGGGGCCGCGCAGCTCGATCGAGGCGGAGACGAGGGCGGGCGCGACGGCGGGGTCGGTCGGGAGGGTTTGCCCGGCGGGCTTCGGCGCGGCAGTCGCCGGCGCGGGGGCGGCGGCGGCCGGCGCGGTTGCGGTCGCCGGCGACGCGTTGCTGCCGAGCAAAGCGCTCATGGACGCGCCCGCGGGGGGGGTGGCAGCGGGCACGGCGGCGGGCGCGGCCCTCGCCGCCGCTGCCGTCGGCATGGGAGTCGCCGCGGCGGCCGCGTCGGCCTCGTCCTGGGCGTCCCGCTCCCACGCGTGCGGCGGGTGGGGAGGAGGGCCTTGATTCCAGGCGGGGTCGCCGCCAAAACGCTGCAGGCGGCCGGCCTGGGCCGCGAGCGGCTGGCCTCGGATGCACGCGGCCAGGCACGCGGCCGCGACCGCCAGCGTCAGCAGGCTGGCGCGCCGCATGGCGTGTTGTGGAGTGGTTTAGTGTGCGCCTGGAGCAGAGGGAGGCGGCGCCGCGGGCTGGGGAGGAGGGGGTGGGTGGGCCGCGGGGCTTTGCGCGCGGGGGTGTGCAAGCGGTGGAGAGGGGGTGCGCCACCGCGGGGAGGGACTACATATCGCTCCTTCGCACCTGGCGAGCAGCGGGGGGCGGCGGCGGCTTGGGGAGGGTGTGGGAGGGCGCGGGCAAATGCAGGCGCGCTCTCTCTCTCGCCGCCCCCACTCCCGCCGGCTCCCGGCCTCGCCCGACCCCACATCTCTCCTCGGTCCGTCTGACATACGCGCACACTCTTTCTCCTCTGATGTCGCCGCCCAAGAAGCGCCCTGCCATGCTGCCGCGCGCGCCGGCGCCGGCGCGCCCGGTGCCGGGCGCTGGGGAGCTCGCCGAGCTGAGGTGAGAAGCAGAAGCGGGAGAAAGTGAGCTCTCCTCGTGCGCCACGGCCGGCGGGCGTCTGCTCGCTGGCGGGGCGGCGGGCGCGGCCAATGCGGCCCCAACCGTCGCGATGCTTGGCAAGGAGCGGGGCGGGCCCAAGAACCCCTCTTCTGCCCTCCACCGGTGTCGCGCGACTCGTGGAGACGCGTCCGAGGCATTCCACTGTCGGAGCGGCGGCGGTTGCGCTGCGGCCTAGCGCGCGACCTCCTCCCACCCTCCCTCTCCTCTCTCCTTTCAGGCGCGCCCACCGCGAAGAGATCGCCAAGCTGACCACCGCCCTGCGCACCGCGGAAGCCGGCAGCAAGGGCGACGCCGCGGCCGCCGCGCGCGTGCAGCGCGACGCCGACGCGGCCAAGGCCAAGGTGGGGGCGCTCGAGGCGCGCCTCAAAGCCGCGATTGCGGACAAGGCGGCGGCCGAGACGGCGGCGCAAAAGGCGGAGCGAGAGCTCAAAGGGTTGAAGGCGACCGGCCGCGTGGCGGCGGACGCGGGCGTGGCCAAGGCGCGCCAGGTCAAGGCTGCGGAAGAGGTCGAGGACGCCAAAGCGGCGGCCGCTGCCGCGGCTGCAGCCGCGGAGGCGGCAGCCGCCGAGCGCGACGCGGCCGCGGCGTCGTCGGCCGCGCTCTCGGCGGAAGCCGAGGCCCTGACCGCGGTCAACGCCGCGCTTGAGGCCGACAAAGTGGCGCTGCAGGCTGAAGTCGACGCGCTGACCGAGCGCGCGGACGCGGCCGAGGTGGAGGTCGCGGCCGCGACGGCGGCAGCCTCTGCCGACGCCGACGCCGCCGCCGCGGCCGCCGCCGCCCTGGACGCCACCATCGCGTCCCTCACCGTCGACCTGGATGCCGAGCGCGCGCGCGCGGGCGAGCTGACGGCCGCCGCCGACGCCGCGCTCGACGCGGCGGCCGCCGCCGAGGCGTGCGCGGCGGCGCTGGCCTCCGAGCTGGAAGCTGCGCGATCGGCGGCCAGCGTGGACGGAGCGGCGCTGGAGGAGGCCAAGGGCGAGGCCGCGAAAGCGGCTCAAGAGGCGGCCGAAGCGGCCGAGCTCGTGGCCGCGGCCGACGTGCGCGCCGCGGCCGCGACCGGGGAGCGCGACGATGCGGTCGCCAAGGTGGAGGGGGTCGTCGCCGAGCGCGACGCCATGGCGGCCAAGCTAGAAGAGGCGGCCAAGGAGGTCTCTGCGGCGACTGCGGCCGCCGCGACCGCGGCCACCGACCTGGAAACCGCTCGTGCCGCCCTCGCCACAGCGGAGGCTGATCGTGACGCCGCCGGCAACGACGCGGCCGACGCGCGCGCCGCGCGCGACGAGGCGGCGGCTGCGCTGGCCGAGGCCGAGGCCGAGGGCGACGAGGCGAACGCGCGCGCGGCGGCGGCGGAGACCGACCTGGCGGGCGTGCAGGCGGACCTGGAGACGGCGCGCGCGCAAGCGGCGGACGCGGAGTCGCTGCGCGCCGCCAACGGGGAGCTGCTGGCCGAGGTTGCCGCGGCCACCGCGCTCGCCGCCGCCGCCCGCTCCGAGGCCGAGGCCGCCGCCGCCGCGGCCGCCGCCGCTTCGGTCATCAAGGCCGGCCTCATGGCCGACCTGGACGCGGCCAAGGTGTCGGCCGTGGACGCGCACGCGGCCGCGGCCGAGCTGAGAGAGGCGGTCGCCGCGTCGGCGGCGGCGCGCGCCGCGGCCGACGCCAAAGCCGAGGCGGCTGCTCAAGCCGTGACTGCGCTCGAGGCGCAGCTGGCGCAGGTGGCTCACGAGGCCGCCGCCGCCTCTGCCCGCGCCGACGAGGCCGCCGCGGTGCTCGCAGCCGCGCGCGCCGACGCCGACGCCGCGGCGTCGGCCGCCGCGGCCGACCTCGCGTCCAAGGACGCCCGCATCGCCACCCTCACCCAGACCGTGGCCGACAAGGCGACCGAGCTCGCGTCGGCCGCCGCGTCTGCGGCGGCCGAAGACGCGGCGGCGGCCGCGCTGCAGGTGGAGCTCGCGACCGCGTCCGCGGCCGCCGCCACCGCCCAGCAAGCGCTCGCGGCCAAAGACGGCGAGGTCCGGGCCGCGGCTCAGGCCGCGGTCGAGGCCAAGGCCGCGGTCGACGCTGCGACCGCCGACGCCGCCGTGGCGCGTGCCGAGGGTGACGCGGTGCGCGAGCAGCTGGCGGCCGCGACGACCAACTTGCAGTCCGTCACCGCGCGCCTGGAGGCCGCGGAAGCGGCGGTCGCCGCGTCGGCTGCCGACCGCGCGGCGGTCGAAGGGCGCGCCACCGAGCTGGCAGCCGCCGTGGCGACCGCGGAAGCCGGCGCCGCCGCCCGTATCGCCGCGCTCACCACCGACCTGGACGCCGCCTTTGCGCGAGCCACCACCGCTGAAGCGCGCGCCGCGGGCGGCGACGAGCTGGGCGCCGCGCTCGCGGCCGCCAACGAGCGCGCCGACGCCGCGGCGTGCCGCGCGCGCGACGCCGAGGGCGCGCTGCTGACGGCTCGCACGGCGGCCGACGCGGCCGCGCTGGCGGCGCGCACCGAGGCGGAAGGGGTGGCGGGGAGGCTGGCGGCTGCGGAGGCCGACGCGGGCGGCGCGCGCGCTGAGGCGGCCGAGGCCGTGGCCCGCGCCGATGCGGCCGCGGCCGACCTCCAAACGCTGCGCGCCCAGCTGGACGAGGCGCGCGCCGCGGGCGACGCGCTCGCGCCGGTCGCCGACGCGGCCGCCGCCTCGACCGCCCGCGCCGCCGCCCTCGAGGCCGACCTGGCGGCCGTCACCGCCGAGCGTGACGCCGCGTCCCGGTCGGCCGCCCGCCTGCAGGCTGTGGCGGACGCGGCGCTCGACCGCGCGGCGGCGGCCGACGCGCGCGTCGCCGCGGCGGCCACGGCCACCGCGCCGCGCTCTCTCGCCCCCACCGCCCTCCCCACCGACGCCACCACCGCCCTGGCCGCCGAACTGCGCGCCGCCAAGCGGCGCGAGGCCAAGCTGCTGGCCCTGCAGCACCGGCTGCGCGATGACGTGGCGAAAGCGGGGGGCGGCGCCGACGCGTCCCGCCTCGCCGCCCTCGTCGACTCCCTGCGCGACGTCCGCTCCCTGGAGTACGACCTGGCCGCTTCCAAAGCGCGGGCGGCGCGCGAGGTGGAAAAGGCGACGGCGCGCGCGGCCGCGGCCGAGGCGGCGCTCGTGTCCGCGCGCGCGGGCGGCAAAGCGCCTCCCGCGCCGCGCGCCGCGCTGTCTGACAAGGAGAACGCGACGACGGCGTGAGGCAGAGAGAGAGAGATAAAAAGGGAGGGCGGCGACTCCACAACTGCAACACCGAGCGCGGGCGCCCACGCGCACTCTCACCCTCCTCCCGACCGACCCCTCCCCCTCCCCCATGCGCCCGATCCGCACTGTCCCCCCACGCCCCGAGTCCCCGCCCCTGGCCGGGGCCACGATGTGGACGCCGCGGTCGTCATCGGCCGCCGCGCCTGCCCCGCTGTCGCCGTTCGCCGCCCACCCGCCGCCTCCCCCTCCCCACACCTCCCACCGCCCTCACAACCTGTACATAAAACACATCCCCCAGACCATGGACACCAGCGGCCTGCACGACCTCTTTGGGCGATTCGGGGACGTCGTCGCCGCGCGCATTCTCCTGGACGCTTGCGCCGAGTCCAAAGGCTGCGGTTTTTGCCAGTTGGCGACCGAGGGAGAAGCCGCCGCCGCCATCGCGGGCCTGCAGGGGCGCTGGTTCGAGGGCTCGGGGCGGCCGCTCGTGGTCTCGCGCGCGAGGTCGCGCGGCGAGCGCCAGGGCGAGGCCCGCGTCGCGCGCGCGGCGCGCCGCGCGGCCGTGGCGCGCGCGGCGGCCTTGGGCGCGCCGCCGGCGGCGCCCCCGGGCGGCGCCGTGCCCGCTGGCGGCTACCTTTTCGCAGCAGCAGCCGAACTGGCCCTCCCCCCCGGCACCCGCCTGCGCCCGGTCATCGCCGCGCTGGGTGGCGGCTACATCGTGCCCCGGGCGGAGCACGAGGCGGGCGTGGCGGCGCTGGCGAGAAGGGTCGGCCCCCCTTTTGTGGCGGCCGCCCGCTTGGCCGCCGCGCGCGCGGGCGCGGCGCCGGCCAAAGCCGCCGGCCAGGGCGGCCCGGAAAAGTGAGGAGGGGCAGGAGCTTGGACCGCACAAGGGTTTCAAGGGGTCGAGCAACACCCTGCCTCCCGACCCCTCTCCCTCCTCCCCCTCACTCGGCCGCCACCGCGTCGATGAACGCGTTCAGGTGCGCCCGCAGCTGGCGCGCGGCCGGCAGCGGCAGGTCGCGGGGCACGCCCACGCGGTCGCGCATGTAGGCGAGGCAGGCCGCGGCGCGCGCGGCGTCGAGACCCGACGCCGCGGTCTCGACCCGCACCTCGTCCCTGCCCTCCAGCAGCGCGTGCGCCACCGCGCGCAACGCGGCGTCCACCGCGGGCAGCGCCTCGACATCCGCCGACGCGTTGGGGTCGGCGAGCGGGGCCGAGACCCTTGGCGCGCCGGGCGGCGCCGACCCGCGCGCCGCAAAGCGGGCGATCGCCTCCCGGTTGGCCACCAGGCGCGCGGCGGCGCGCAGGCGGTCGGCGGGCGGGTCTTCGCCGGGCCAAAAGTCGATCGGGCCGGTGGCGAGGGGGGCGGCGAGCGGCAGGCGCCACGCGCGGCCGTCGGCGCCGTCGAGAGCGGCGGCGGCCGCGGCGCGCGCTTCCGTCGGCACCGCCACGCACCCGCCCAGTTGGGGCGGCAGGTCGTGCGCGTGCGTGTAGGCGTCCGACTTGAGGGCGATGTAGGCGGGGCGGGCCTCCATCGCGGCAAACCACGCGTCGAGGTGCGGCCTGTCCCCCGTCCCCCGCACCAACTCCCCTTTGAAGTAGCCGATTGACGCCACCATGCGCTCCAGCCAGGGCGCGTACGCGACGTCGGCCAGGGTGAGATCAGGGCCCATCATGTAGGGCCCGCCGGTGTCGCCGATCGCCGCGTCGACCGCCGAGAGCGTCGTCCAGAACGCCGCCCGCCCCCCACCCCCGCGACACAGCCAGTCCAACCAGTCTCCAAACAGGCGCCGCTCCAGGCGCAGCAGGGCGGCGTGGCGGGAGGCGGCGGCGGGGTCGGTCGGGACGAGCGGGGCGTGGTCGGGGAATGAGTGCTCGATCAAATCCATGATGACGGTCGACTCCGTGACCACCCGCCCGTCCATTTCGATGACGGGGAGCAGGCCGGACGGAACGAGGTTGGTGAAGGACGCGGGCTGCGGGGGAGGGGGTGGGGTGAGGGGCCGAGCGCGCGCGCGCGCACCGCGTCCGCCCTCCCTCCCTCTCCCCGACACCTTGCTCCCGTAGCACCGCATGTTGATCTTCTCCAGCACGTACGGCACTCGCTTCTCCTCGAGCTGGAGCTGCACCTTCTGGCAGTAGCCGCACCAGTACGCACCTCGGGAGGGAAGAACGAAACAGGGGGGTCGGCGGGGTCGGTCGTCGCCTGCCCCTCTCCTCCTCCCACCACCCTCCCACTACTCACTGTCGCGGTAGAGCTTGAGCCGGGGCTCGCCGGACGTCCCGAACGTGCGCCGCAGGCTGGCCACGGTCGGCGGCCCGCCGTCGGGCGGCGGGTCGGCACAGCCCGCGGCCGCCACCGCGGCCGCCAGGTCGTCCCAGGAGGGGGCGGTGTCCAGAAAGGCGGCCGCCGTGCGCGGCGGCGGCGCTGCAGAGGCTGCGCCGCCGACCATCGAGCGGAGTGACGCGAGCAGCTTGTCCGCGGGCGACGCCGCGATGCGGGTGCGCAGCCGGGCCGCGCGGGCGAGGCCGGCGCGGGCGAGGCCGGCGCGGGGGGCGGGGAGGGACGCGGCTCGCATGGGGAGCCCGCCGACGCGGTGGTGTGGCGTTGGCCTGCGTCGCCGCCGCACAGCGCCGCCATGGCGGCCGCGCCGCCGCCGTCGCCGGCGCCCCACCTCAAACACCGCGTTGGGCTGGCGATAGAGCAGCAGGTGTGGGGAGGGTGTGGCGCTAAGACGCGGCGCGCTCGCGCCGTGCGCCGGGACACGCCGCCGCCCGCGCGATGGCGCAGCACAGACGCGATCGCGGCGCGGGTGACGCGGGCGGCGGGCGAGGCCAGGCGGCCGCCCAACCGCCACCTTTTTTGTTCTTCAGGCCGACGACGCCGCGCTCGCGTCGCTCTACGAGGCCATGGCCGCCAAAACACTGGCCACCGGCCTGGACGCGGGCGCGGTGACGGCCACGGCGCCATATTACGAGAGGAGAGGCGGCGGCGAGGGCGTGTCCCCCTCCCCGCTCGCGTACGCCGCGTTCACCCCCCCCCTCGCCCCCGCCGCCGTGCGCCTGCTCGTCTTCTTCCTGAAGGATGACGCCCTGCACGCCGCGTGCGACGCGGCGGTGGACGCGCTGCGGGCCGCGCTGCCGGCGCGCGCGGCGTTTCACGCGTCGCTGCCGTCGGGTCGCCACATGACAGTCTTTCAGACGTCGCACCCCCAGTGCTTGTGGCCCGGCGTGGGCACGTCATCTGTGCCGCCTCCCGGCGCGCCCACGGCCGGCGCGGTGAGCGCCGAAGTCGCCGCCGCGCGCGCGCTCGCGGCCGCGACGCGCCCGCCCCGCCTGATTGCGCACTCGATCGTCCTCGCGCCGTCGGGCACGCTCGTGCTGCTGCTCACGGAAGGAGGAGGAGGAGAGGCTGGCGGCGTCGTCGCCTCTCTGCGCGCCGCCGCCGCGGCCGCCCTCCCGGGCTGCCCCGTGCGCCAGCCGGCCATCATGCACGTGACGTTGGGAAGGGTGCTGACCGAGTTGCGCGTGGAGGAGGCCCGCGAGGCGGCGGCCGCCGCTGCGCGCGCGGTCGCGGCCGCGCGCGGCCTCGGGTTCACCCCCGCCGCCCTCACCCACGTCTGCGAGGCCACGTTTGCCACGGTGCAGGGTCCCCGCGTGGACGCGCCCTGGGGGCATGGGTGAAGGAGGAACGTGCGCGTGCGTGCGTCTTTCCCGGTTTGCAACGTCCCACCCCGTTTTTGCAACGCCTCACCCCGTTGTTTGCAACGTCCCACCCCGTTTTATTCAACGCCCAACCCCGGTTTTGCAACGCCCTCCCCTTCCCAGTCCCCCCACCTCACGCCCAAATCGCGATGCACGTCATGACGCCCGCGCCCACGATGAGTGCGGCGTAACCCCCCGCTTGCAGATTGGCATCCGAGCGGAAGCGTTTGGTCATAAAGTCGACGGCGATCAAATCGACGAGCGCCATGTAGACGAGAATCGCCGCCGAGACGGCATCGAGCACGCCAGACACCCCGAGCGCTGACGCCGACTGGGGGTTGTACAGGTGGCGGATGCCGATGCCGAGGGCGATGCCTGCGGGGGTCGTGACTGAGTACGCGGCGGCGAGCGCGGCGAAAGCGCGGCGGCTGTACTCGGCGTCGATCAAGCACCCGCCGAGGGCGATGCCCTCGAAGCACTGGTGAAACGTGATGGCGATCAGCAACGGTTTGACCTCGTCCACCGAGTACGCGGCGCCCAGCGAGACCCCGATGAGCAGCGAGTGGAGGCCGATGCCCAGTTCGAGCACCTGCGCCAGCGCCTTGTGCCGCACCGCCGTCTCGCACGCGTCCCCGGCGGTCGACGGCGACGCGTGCTGGTGCGCGAGGGCGGGGGCGGTGCCGGCGCTGTGCACAGAGGCGAGCGAGAGGTCGCCCGCGGCGCCCGCGGCGGCCGCCGCGCGCGGCAGGCAGCACGCGTCCGTGTGTGGGAGGCGCACGGGCTCCACGAAGCGCGCAGAGGACGCCGACTCGACGTCCTTGAGCGGGACGGGGTGCGAGTCGCCGCGCGAGTGCGACCGCGGCGACCCACCCCCACCCCCGCCGCCGGTCGCCGAGATCCGCCGCAGCTTGGCGTGCAGCCGCGCTTCCACCGTGGCCGTGATGCCGTGCTCCACCATGAGCAGGGCGACCATGGTTAACGTCATGACGGCGCCCGTCCAGGGGAACTCGGGCCAGCCGAGGCACGCGTTCGTCAGGTAGTCCGACGCGGTGGGCATCATGTGCACGAGCCCGGTCGCCAGGATGACGCCCGCGCCAAACGCTTTGAGCACGAAGAAAGCGGTGCGCTCCCGGGAGAAGGCGCGCCAGCGCTGGAGGAGGAGCGGGAGGAAGACGCCGAGGGCGGAGCCGGCGCCCACGATGAACGCGGCCGCCACGCGCAAATGGAGCGAGTCGGGGGAGCCGGCCTCGGCAATCTCGGCGGCGCAGTCGAGGGCTTGGTCGTTGGCGGCCATGGCGACTGCGGAAGGGGGGGGAAGGGGGGGGGCGGTGGGCGGATGCGCTGCCCGCCGCGCCCTGCCAGCCCGCCACAGGCTTGGCGATGGTCGCGCTCGCACGTGGGCGCGCGCGCGGCACCGCCCGCGGCCGCGCCGCCCGCGCCGTGCAAGCCGCGGCGCGCCAGGCAAGCCGCCGCGCGCCGGCCGCCGATGCCCGCGCCCGCGCGCGGGGCGCTGGCCCATCGGCGGCCCTGGTTCGGCCGGCGCCAGGGATCCACGCGCACCTGGAGGCGGTGGCGGCGAAACTGCGGCGCCGGCGGGGCGGGAGTGCGCGAGGGCCGGAGTGTGCGGCGCGGACGCGGCACACCGTATGGCCCAACCCGTGCGCCCCACGCGCCCGCGCACACCCACCCTCACACGCGGTCGCCGCCGCCCCCGCGCACGCTCGCTCTGGTATCCAGGGGTCGCCACCCGCCCTCCCTTCTCTCAATCCTGCCTCCGCGCGGGCGCCCCCGGCACGAGCGGCATGAGCACGTCCTTCTGCACCTTGCCCTCCCGCCCCGCCCCGCTCCCGTCGACCGCGAGCGCGACATCGACGCCGGCGGGGGTGGGCGTGATGGTGGCGACGATGCCGGGGCCGAAGAAAGTTTGGATGCGGTCGCGGCGGTTGGTCCACATTTCCAGCGTGCAATCCTTCTTGTTTTCGAATTCCAGCACGAGCGTGTACGCCCGCGCGTCCCCGGTCAACTCCTCGCGCACGCCGGTGAGCGTGGGAGCCAGGCGGCGCGGGATGCCGGTCGTGCGCCCAAACTGGAAGACGCGGTTGAGCGCTTCCTCGAGGTGCTGCTCGTCCCCGTACCGGAACCGGGTGACGTCGTCGCGCAACTGCTTCTGGATGTCGGTGGCCGCGGTGTCCCGCGCGGCGAGGGCGCCGGCGGTGGTCAGGCAGGGGACGGGGGCCAGCTGGGCGTACGAGAGCGCGAACCCCAGCAACGAGATCGGAAACCCGTAGATGAGCATCAACGGCGAAATGTCCGTGCCGGGCGCGAGGCCGAAAAAGGCGCAGAAGCCGTACGCGAGGAGGCCGACGCCGAGGGGGGTGAGGATGGAGCCGAACGAGATGCGCTCGATGCGGAAGCCTTCCTCGGGCACGATGACGTCGTCGGCGGTCGCGCGGGTGGTGGCCAGAGGGCGGGAGGGCGGCAGGGCGGGCGAGCGGAGGCTGAAAAAGAGGGAGGCGACGTGGGCCGCCGTGGCGCGTCGCGTGGGCGGCGCCCGCGCCGCGCGCGCCCTGCAACCCACTCCCGCGCGAGATGACAGCGCGCGCTGGCGGCACCGATGGGGGCGCCTAGACCCCTCCTTCTCTCACCCGGCCGGCGCGCGGGGGGCTGCCCCTGGCGCGGCCGGCCGCGGCGCGCGACCGAGCGCGCGCCGCGCGGGCGCGCCGAGAGAGATCACGGAGCGCAGGGCGGCGGCCATTGGACGGTGGGCGGAAGGGATGAGGAGGAGAGTGAACGCCGGTGCACTTCGCTCCCACTCCCCCCCTCCAAATGGGCCTCTTTGGCCTGTTTGGCCGCGGCAAGCCGTCAGCGACCGCGGGCCTCGACCCCGGCCCCGCGTTTTCGTGGCAAGCCGAGCAGGGGGCCGACTCGCCGTACGGCCCCGGCGTCGGCGACCCGCCGCCGCCCGCACCGCGCGCCCCGCGGCCCTCGCGCCGGCCCAAGCTCAACGATGACGACCGGCACGTGTTTCAGGCGGCGCGCAACATGACGGCGCACAACACGTGGTGAGTTGCGGCGCGGATTGGCGGCCGTCGGCGCGGCGCGGCGGCGGTTAGGGGGGGCGGCGGGGCGGCCGGGTGCCAGCATGGGCGGCAATTGGTGCTACACAGCGTCTGGCATGGAAAGAGGCGGCCGGCGGCTCCCGAGCGGGCGGTGGGAGGGCCCCGCCCGGCGGCCGCGACCCGGTCGCCGCCGCCGACCACCCTCCCTCCCTCCCCTCTTCCCCCAGGTACTACCGCGACCGCCTCAACGTGCCGCGCGGCCCAGCCACCCTCCCCGTCCTGCGCGAGGCCTGGATCCACGGCGTGATCGACGAACACACCCTTATCTGGGGCCACGGCCTCATGGACTGGCTCCCCGCGCGCAATGTGCGCACCCTGGTGCCCCAGATTCGGACGGTCGAGGTGGCGGTGGCGACGTGGGTCAAAAAGCAGCTGGTGCTCAAACCCGCGCTCGCGGCCGCGCGGCGCGCGCGGGCGGAGCACCGGCCCGAGGCCGCGGGCGAGCAAGTGAAGCGCATGTACTGAACGGGGAGAGGGGGTGTGTGGGGGCGGCAGCCGAGTTTTATCTTGCAACGGCGCTGCGACCCCGAAGACAGTGCGCGCAGTCACGACTCTCTCGCCCCTCATCCCTCTCCCCTCGTCTACCATTAGGCCGCCCCCACGAGCGCGCGAAACGCTTCCACGCCGACATCCACCGACCCGAGCTTGCGCATGCGCTTCTTCCCCGCTTTCTGCTTCTCCAGCAGCTTCTTCTTGCGGGACACGTCCCCGCCGTACAGCTTGGCGGTCACGTTTTTCCTGTACGCTTTCAGCGTGTCGCGCGCCACGACCCGGCCGTCGGCGACGGCTTGGACCGCGACCTCAAAGTTTTGGCGTTCCAACAAAGCCGCCGCTTTCGCCGTCAAGGCCCTGCCGGCCGCCGCCGCGTTGGCCCTCGGCACGATGCGGGCCAGGGCGTCGACAATCGTGCCGTTCACCGCGAGGTCGAGGCGGACGACATCCGCGCGCGCGAGGGAGCCAGCGTCGTCGTAATCCAAAGACGCGTACCCTGCCGTCGCCGCCGCCAGCGCCGACGCAAACCCGGCCCCAAGCTCTGCCAATGGTAGTGTATACGTGAGCGCGACCGCGCCGCCGGGCGCGGCCGCGTGGCCGGTCTGCACGCCGCGGCGGGTCGCGGCAAGGTCCATGACAGCCCCCGCAACACTCCCTGGCGCCACAATGGTCGCCGTCACGACAGGTTCAAACACGGGCGTGCCCCGGGGCAGGGTGCGCGGAAAGTCGGCGGCGGACGTGAGAGGGGCGGCGTCCTCATCCCCGACCCGGTACGGCACCGTGGGCGGCGACGTGAGCACCGCCGCCCCGTGCTCCTGCTCCAGTCGCTGCAAAAACACTTCGCAGTGCAGGGCGCCCAGGAAGCCGACCTGAAAGCCGGCGCCGAGGGCGGCTGACGAGGTGGGGCGCACGTCGACCGACGAATCGTTCAGGGTCAACCGGGCGAGGGCCGCGGCCAGGGCGCCGTGGTCGGCGGGGGACACGGGAAAGACGGCGGCGTGCAGCATGGCCTTGGCGGGGCGGAAGCCGGGGAGGGGGGGGGAGGCGGCGTCGGCCGCGGCGCGCAGCGTGTCGCCGACGCGCACCGCCCGCGCGTCCTTGAGGCCGTGGCACGTGATGGTGCCCACCTGGCCGGCGTGCAGGCGGGCGACGGGGACGGGTTCCGGGGTGAGGAGGCCGACAGAGGCCACGATAAGAGGTGCGCCGCTGCGGCCTCCGCCACCCCCGGCACAGAACGCGACCGCGTCGCCCGCGCCCACCGACCCGCCCGCCAGGGCAACGAGGCAGACGACGCCGCGGTAGGCGTCGTCGTTGTGGGCGTCGAAGACCAAAGCGCGGAAAGAGTCGGACTTTTTTCCGCGCGGCGGCGGGAGCCGCGTGACCACCGCGTCGAGCACGGCGCGCGCGCCGAGGCCCGTGCGGCCACTGGTGAGCATGATGGACTCGGGATCAAAGCCAAAGAGCGACTCGAGCTCGGCGGCGGCCCGCTCCGGGTCGGCCGCCGCCGCGTCGCACTTTGTCAGCGCCGCGACGAGCGGCACCCCCAGCGCCGCCGCCGCCGCCACGCTGGCCGCGGTGCGCGCTTGGGGCCCTTGCACCGCGTCCACGAGGAGGACGGCGCCGGTGCAGGCGGCCAGCGCGCGCTCGGCTTCGTAGGAGAAATCGACGTGGCCAGGGGTGTCGACCAGGTTTAGTAAATGGGGGCGGGCGAGCCTCGCGCGCGTCGCGTCTCTGTCGCCGGGCGCTGCCGCGGCGACCGCGGCGTCGACGGCGGCGGCCGACGGCGTGTGGACGAGCGTCGCGGCTTGCGCCTTGACCGTGATGCCCCTCTCCCGCTCAACCGCCAGCCTGTCCAGGTACTGGTCCCGGCCCTCCGGATTGATGGCGCCCGTCGCCCGCATGAGGACGTCGGCCAGCGTTGATTTGCCGTGGTCGACGTGCGCGACGAGCGCGAACGTGCGCACTATGTCCGGCGGGAATGCCGCCGTGTCTGGCGTGGGCGGCGGCGTCCAGGCGGCGGTTGCCGCCGCCCTGACCCAGGACGCGAGCGCGGCCGGGCGCGCCCGCCGGGCGAGCCACATTGGCGGCGCCGGTGTGCCGGCGGGCGGCGCCGGCGCCACACTCTGCCGCGATGGGCCTCACCTCCACGCTCGCCTCGATGGCGCTCCCGTTCATCCCCGCCCCAGTTCGCCGGGCGGCGGCCGCGGCCGCCGACGCGGCCGCGGGCGCCGCTGTGCGCGCGACCGACTCGGACCGGGTGCCCGATTTTGCGATCCGGGCGGGCATCAGGGCCCTGCTGGCTCAGCGGGACGCGATGGTGGGAGGAGGGGAGGGTGGGGAAGGCGGGGCGAAGCGCTCGCGGCCGCCTCGGCACGCCCTGACCTCCCGCCACCCCTCTCTCCTCTCTCCACAGTCGCACGTCGGCGTCGAGGAGGCCGCGCGCGTGACGCAGGCATTCGTCGACGAACTGGACGCGTCCCCCGTGGCCGTGCAGACTGCCGCCGCCAACGAGCAACATTACGAGGTGCCGACACCTTACTTCGAGGCCGTCCTCGGCGCCCGCATGAAGTACAGTTGCTGCTTATACCCCGACCCGTCCACCACCCTGGACGAGGCCGAGGAGGCGATGCTCGCGACCGCCGCGGCGCGCGCGCGGCTCGCCGACGGGCAGGCCGTGCTCGAACTGGGCTGCGGCTGGGGCTCGCTCTGCCTGTACATAGCGGAGAAATATCCGGGGTCGAGCGTGACGGCGGTGTCCAACTCGAGGACGCAAAAGGCGCACATCGACGCGACTGCGCGCGCGCGCGGGCTCACAAACCTCACCGTCCTGACCGCCGACGCCGCCACGTTCATTCCTCCCGCATCCACCTTTGACCGGGTCGTCTCGGTGGAGATGTTTGAGCACATGAAAAACTACAGGGCCCTGATGACCCGCATCGAACACTCTTTAAAGCCCGGCGGCCGCCTTTTCGTCCACGTCTTTGTCCATCGCTCCATGCCCTACCATTTCGAGTCGGCCGGCCCCACCGACTGGATGGCGACGCACTTCTTCTCAGGGGGAACGATGCCGTCGGCCGACCTCCTCCCGCGCTGCGCGCCCGCGGGGCTAGCCCTCGCCGGCCAGTGGGCGGTCAACGGCACCCACTATGCGCGCACGCTGGAGGACTGGCTCAAAAAGCACGACGCGGCCAAAGGCGCGGTCGCCGCCGTCATGGCTGACACGTATGGCGCCGCCGACGCGGCCCGGTGGGCGCAGCGGTGGCGCATCTTCTACATGGCGTGCTCGGAACTGTTTGCCTACAAAGGGGGGGACACGTGGTACGTGGCGCACTACGCGTGGGACAAGGACGGAGGGGGGGAGAAGGCGGTGGGGGCGGCGTGACGGGCGCGCTCTGCAACACACACCGCGGCGACGCCCGGGCCCGCCGCGCGCCCCGCCATGGCGGACTGACTGCTCTCTCACACCGCCGCACGCGCTAGCGCCGCACACTAGGCGCGATGCCGGCGGCCGCCGCGCGCGGCACCGCCGCCCCAAAGCGCGCGCGCGGCGCCGGCGGTGCCGCCGAGCCCGTGTCAACCGCGGCTATGACCGCGGCACTGGCGGCCGTGGCGGCGGCTGGCGCGGGCGACCCCCTTGCGGCGGCGCTCGACGCGCTCGCGACGCTTGCCGCGTCCCCCGGCGCCGCCGCGGCGCTGGAAGCCATCACTGACAACTTTGTCGCCACCATGACAGACGCGTGGGACGGTCAGGTGGCGGCCAAGCACGAAGCGGCGTCCGGCGCGCTCCTGCGCGCCGCCGCGGCCGCGGCCGCGGCCGCCCCCACCACCGCCGGCGCCACCCTCGCCTCTGCCTGCCTCGCCGGCGCCCGCCGGCGCCTCGTCTACTATTCATTGACCTCCGGCTCTCGCGCGCGCGCCGCGCCCGCGCTCGTCTGGCTGGCGGCGGCGGCCGGCACGGGGCGCGCGGCGTGCGCAGCGCTCGTCGCCGGGTTTGATTGGGCTTTGCCCGCCCTGCCCGACCTGGCGAGGCCGCCGCTCCACAAAGAGGGTGCGCCACCGCCGCCCTGGACGGCGACCGACGCCCAGCGGCGGCCGGCGGCCGCGCTGGTGGTGGCCGCCGCGGCGGCCGTCGCGGCCGGCGCCGACGCCGCCACCCTGGCGGCCGCGCTGCCGCTGCGCGGCCTGTGGGGCGCGTTGCTGGACCGAGTGGACGTCTTGCCAGCCTCGATCGCCCAGGCCGCGGTTGAGGCGGCGTCTGGCGCGGTGCGGCGTGCCGACGCGCCGCCCGCGGCCAAGGCATCCGCGTTCGGCGACTCGGCCCTCACCGCCCTGCTCGCCCTGGCCGCCCGGGCCGGGCCCGCGGCCGACGCGGCGTCGGTTTTGGTCGCCGCGTTGCTGGCGGGCGACCCATCCCTGGGCCTCGCTCCCGGCGACGGCGGCGCCCCTCCCCCCGGCCGCGCGCGCGCCGCGCGCGCTCTGGCCCGCCTGCGCCCGCTCGCCTCGTCCGGCCACTGGGCCGTCGCCCTGGCGGCCGCCCAGCGCCCGCCCGCCGCAGCCGCGTCCTTGTTCGAGCTGGCGCCGATCGCGGCGTCGGCCGACCCGGGCGCCGCGCTCGGCCGCTGGCTCGCCGCGGCCGCGCTCGCGGCCGCCGCCGGTCGGGCCGCCGCCCGCGCGCCTCCCCCACCTCTGACCGACATGGCCCTTCGGGGCGCCCGTCCCCCCGCATCCGACTCGGCCGCCGAGCGCGACCTGTGGCGGCGCGGCGGCTTCGCCCCCCCGCTGGGCCGCGTCCAACTCTCGCGCGGCGTGCAAGCGCCCGCGCCCGCCGCCCGCCACGCCGCCCTGGAGGCGGTGCGCGCGACGGCGGCTGGATTTCGGCCTCTGCTGATGGCTCTGGACGGCGCGGCGGCGGTCGCGCCGGCGTGGCGCGTGGCGGCGGCGCGCGCGCGCGCCGCGGCGCGCGCCGCCCTGCCCGACGCCCAAGCGCTTGTGGCGGCGCATGGTGCTGGAGTTGCGTCATTGACAAAGAATGGCGACGACGGCTCCGCCGCGCGCCTGGTGGCCGCGTCGGCGTCTGCTCTCGCGGCCGCCGCGCGCGCCGCCCCCGCGGCCGCGGCCGACGCCCGCCTGGACGCCGCCCGCTTGCTGCCGGCCGGGTGCGAAGGCTGGCCCGAGCCCGCGCTGGTGGCCAGCCTGGACGCGCTGGCCGCGGTGGGCGGCGCGGGGGGGGCGCAGCGGCCGGCGGCGGCGGCGGCGTCGCTGCCGCCGCTGCTGGCCGCGGCTGGCCTGGCAGAGGCCGTGAAAGCGGTGCGGTTGGCTGTTGATGCCGCCACCACCGCCCTGGTGGCGGCCACCGGCTGCTCCCGGCTCGAGGCATCCGCTTGGGTCGGCGCCGCGCCGCGCGGCGCGCTCGGCGCCCCCGCGCGCGCCGCCCTCGTCGCCGCCGCGTCGGCCGTCGCGCGTCGGCCGCTGGAGGCGACGGCGACGCTGGAGGCGCTGCCGCCCGCCGCCGCGGCGGCGGGCGTGCTGGCGGCGGGCGCCGCTCGTGGCGCGCTTGCCGCCGCGCGTGGGACGGCGCCGCTTTCGTCTCGCGCTGCGCACGCCGCCTACGTGGCCACAGGCTTGCGCGAGGCGTGCGAGCCGGGCGCGGCGGCGGCGCTGGTGGCAGCGCTGGTGGGAGGAGGGGGCGCGCCGGTCGCCGCGCGGGCGCTGGCAGAGCTCGCTGGCGCGCCCGTCGAGGGCGACGCCGCCGACAATGATGAGCTCACGTTCCTGCTCACCGCGCCGCGGGACGCGGCTGCGGCCCGGCTGGCGGGCGCGCGGGCAGAGAACGCGGCGGTCGCGGCGCGCGCGCGTGGCCTCCCCCTGCCCACCCCCCACCTGGCCGCCGCCAGCCCGTGCCAGGTCATCCAGGCAGCGCTCGAGGGTCACATCGACCTGGCGCGCGGCGCGGACGCGGCGTGCCGCCCCGGCGGCGCGGCCGCCGCGGCGCGGCGCGCGACCCCGCTCGCTACCGCGCTCGCCGCGCGGGCGGCCGCGGCGTCGCCCTCGATCGCCGCAGTTTTGCTGGAATTAGGTAGCCCTCTGTACGGCGAGCCTGGCATGGCAGGGCTGGCGCGCGTCGCGGCGGCAGCGGCCTGTGCGGGGTCCGTCGCTGCCGCGCCGCTCGCGCGCGCGACCGACGCCGTGCTCGCCGCCTTTGCCGCCGACCCCGCGTCATCCAGCGACGCGGCGACCATCATGGCGCCGTGGGCGCCCTTGGAAAGCGTCCTGGTGGCTGCTGCGGCCGCGGGCGGCGCCGGCGGCGCGCGCGTTGCTGCCGCGGCGCTGCGCGCCGCGCGCGCGGTGCCCTCGGAAAGCGGTTTGGCCGCCGTGGACGCGTTGATCGACGCTGCTTGGCTCCACCTCGATGAACCTGCCTCGACCGCTCTTCTCGCTGCCGCTCTGGCGGCGCCAGCGACGCGCGGGCGCGCCGCACGCCGCGCGCGCGACGCCGCGGCTGCGCTCGCCGCCTGCCTCGCGCCCGACGCGCCGCCCGACGCGCCCGCTGTCACGGCAGGATTAGTTGCCGCCCGGCGCGATGCCGCGGTGGCCGCGGCCGCTGCCCTACCCGCCGCGCTCGAGTGCGGCGCCTTGCGCCGCGAGCGTGCCGCCCTCCTCCTGCCCACCGCGGCCGCCGTCCTCGCCCGGGTGGCGGCCGGGGATGGGGGCATGGTAGTTGACGGTGTCATCGACGCGTACGCGGGGCCGCTGGAAGCCTATTTCACGGCCAAGCCTGGAGGAGGGGGAACCGCTCCCGCCCCCCGCCCGGCCACCGCACTCTCCCCCGCCGCCGACGCATCTTTGCGCGCGCACGCCGCCGCCGCCGCGGGCATCTGCTGGCGCCTGCGCCCGCCCACGGACGCGGGGCGGCTGCTCAAGGCGCTGGCGCCCGCGTGCGGGTGGCCGGCGCGCGCCGCTGCGCCGCCCCCGTCCTCGTCGGGCGCGGCCCGCCCCGCGACCGGGGAGCGCCTCAGAGCTCTCCTCCACCTGGTCGACGCTTGGCCCGGGTCTGGTCGGGGTGCGGCTGCCGCGCGCGGCGCAGCCGCCGTCGCCGCGACGCTCGCGCACGCTGTCGCCGTCGACGCCGCGCCCCAGCCCGCGCTCGAGACGTCCCTCTGGGCCGCCCTGGACGGTCCCCTGGGCGACACCGTCGGCCGCCTGGGCGGCTCCCCCACGTCAGCGCGCGCGCGCGGCGCGCTCGCGGCGCGCGCGGGGCTGCTCGCGGCCGCCGTGCTCGCGGCTCCCGGCGCTGGCGGCGCGGCCCGCCTGCGCTCCCTGCGCCGCTTTGTCGCGGCCCTCATTCCACCCGACGACGACGACGAAGGCGACAGCGACGGCAGCAGCTCCGACAGCGACAGCGACGGCGGCGGCGCGTGGTCCGACGGCGACCGCGCCGCCCTCCCCGCGCGCGCGCTCGCGACCTTGGCGGCCGACCTGGTGCGCCTGGGACTGGACGCCGCGCCCGCCGCCGGCCTCGACGGCACCCCTCGCATGGAGCCGGTGCCGCCCGCCGCCGCCGCTTTGGGCCTGCCGCCCTCGACCGCGCTCGCGCTCGCGGCCCTGGCCCCGCCGCCGCCGCCCGCGCCTCCCGCCTCGGCCGAGCTGGCCGACCTGCTGGACGCCGCCCTCGCGCTCGAGGCCGCGGCCGGGCCCGGCCCCCGGCCCGCCGCCGAAGCCGCCGCGCGCGCGCTCCCCCTCCTCCTCGCGTCCTATGGCGGCACCCTGGCGCCCGCCGACCGGTCCCTGCTCCGCCTGCTCACCACCATCGACGGCAGCGCCACTGGCGGCCCCGCTGGCGCGCGGTCCCGGTTCGGGGGCCGCCTGGCGGCGGCCGGCTTTCTGTGCGGGCGCGGCGCGGCGCTCGCGTCCGCGGCGCGCGCGCTCTCGGCGCCGCTCACGCCGGCCGCCGCCGCCTTCCGGGCCGCCCTCGCGTCTAGAGACGCGTCGCCCGACGTGCGCCGCGCCGCGCTGGCCGTGTGCCACTGGCCCGAGGCGCGCACGCTCGCGGGCGACGACGCCGACGCCCCCGACCCTGCGACCGCCCCCCCCCCTCACCACCCCGCCGCCGCCGACCCCGCCTGGCTCGTTCCGCACGCGGTGCAAGCGTTGACCGACGGTGCCGCGACCGTGACGCAGCTGGCGGAGCGGGGCGCGCTCGCGGTGTGCCTGCGCGCGCTCGCTGCGCGCGACGCGCCGCTGCGCTGGGCCGCAGCGGAAGCGCTGGGGCGCGCACTGGCGCAGCTCGAAGCGGAGCCTGCGGCATCCCCGGTCACACCCCAGCTCCTGATGCTGCTGCGCGCGGTCCGCCCCGCGTGCGGCGCGCCCGGCGCGCGGCTGCCCGCCGCGCTCGCTGTGTTTGCCGCGGACGCGTCCCTGGCTCTCCTTTCTCCCGGCGCGCCCGCGTACGCGTCCATTGTGCGGGCCCTGCTACGCGTCCCTGGCTTGGACGGCGGGGACGCGCCGATGCTCAAGTCGCTCTCTGCCGGCGGGCGCGACGCGCGGACGGCGCGCGAGCGCGCCCTCCAACTCCTCGCCGCCGGCGTGCGCACGCCCGCGGACGCGGCCCTGTACCGGCGCCGGTTCCTGCTGGAAGTGCTCCAAGCGCTGGCGCCGTCGGGTCTGGCGGACGAGGCGGCGCGCGGCCTCGCGCTCGCCGCGCTGGCGGCCGCGCCCGCCGCGTTTCCCGGCGTCGCCGCCGACGCGGCCGAGAGGTCGACCCTGGTGCGCGCGCTGGCGCAGGGGGCGGTCGCCGCCGTGAGGGGCGCGGCTGCGGCCGAGGGCGGGGACGCCGCGGCCGACGCGGCGGTCTGCGCTCGCTCGCTGACCACCGCCCTGGCCCGCCTGGCTGCACGCGCTGCGCGCCACGCGCCGTCTGCCGCCGCGCCCGCCCTGGCGGCGGCGGCGGGCGACGCGGCGAGCGCGCTCGCGCGCGCGGGCCTCGACCCGGGGGACGCGTGGCCGGCCGTGCTCGCGACCGCGCGCGACGCACACCGGGCGGCGGTTGGAGGCTCCATCCCGCTGGCGCCCTGCCTGGCCGCGGCACACGTGCGCGCGGCGGCCGCCGCCGGCCACGCCGCGGCCGCGGCGGCCGCGGTCGCGGCGCTGCCGCCGGCCGGCGGCGACGCCGAGCTCGTGGTCGCCGCGCTCAAGGCGGCGGCCTGTGATGGCGTGCCGGCGGCTGCGGCGGCGGGCGTCCTGTCGTGGGTGGCGGCCTGGGCGCGCGGCGTGCCGCCGCCCGTCACAGCCGACCGCGCCCGCCTCGCGCGCGCGGTCGCCGCCGTGGCCGACACGCAGGCGCCGACGACCGTGGCCGCGGTGGCGGCGCCCGCCGCGGGGGCTGTGGAGGCGCTGCTGGAGGCAGGAGGGGCGCCCGCGGGCGCGCTCGGCGAGTGGCGGCGCGCTTTTGCCGCGGGCCGCCCGCCGGCCGCGCGCAAGCGTCGCGCGCCAGACCCGGCGGACGACGGCGACGGCGAGGCGGCGCTGGCGGCGGCGCTGGCGCGGACAGAGGCAGGTGGGGCGGCCGCGCCCGCCGCCCCCGCCCGACGCGTCTCCGCGCGGCGGCGCGCTGTGTAGGCACCAGCATCAATGCACGCACGCACGTCAGGCGGTGGTGGTGCTACAGCGGGCGACGCCCGAAACCAAAAACGCGCCTCCCCGTTCCCCCTTTCCCTCAACACGGCCCGCCGCCGTCGCGCATCATGGGCGCCCCCAGGTACGTCAAGTGGTCCGCCACGCTCGTGCACAGCCCCAGCAGGCACACGGAATCGTGGCAGCGCGGGTCTTCGCCCGACGCGTCGCAGAGCGACACGACGCCCGCGCCGTCGACGTCCACCTGCCACGCCTCGCGCGCGGCGTGGTGGAACCCGACCCAGGTGGGGGGCACCGAGGGGACGATGTCCCGGTTGTGGGTGACGCGCAGGGAGAGGGTGGTGGACGCGGCGACGAAGCGGGAAAAGGCCGCGTTGCCGACGCGCGGCGAGCCAAACGTGACGAGCCGCACGCCCACGCCCGGCAGCCGCGCCCCGATGTCCACCGCGGCCACCGTGGCCAGCGCGGCGCCCAGCGAGTGGCCCGACACGTAGAGCGGGCGGCCGGGGTGGGCGGCGGCGAGCGACGCGGCGGCCGCGATGAGCGCGGGCGCGAGCGCCGACGCGTTCCAGGATTCGAAGAACCCCGTGTGCACCATCGCGCCCGCCGCGCCGGGCACGGGGAGGGGCAGGTCGGTGCGCCAGTAGCGCATGTTCTCCGCCCAGTTGCCGACCGAGCGCGAGTCGGTCCCCCGAAACACGAGCACGGGCGCCGCGAGCGCGTGCGAGTAGCCGGCGTACGCCGCCAGGTCCCACACTTCGTCCCGGACGACGGCGACGATGTCGACCGCGCCCGCGATGGGCGTGCAGCGGGCGCAGGTCCAGTTGGCGAGGGTCGCCCGCGGGCAGTAGGCCGCCGCGTTGAGCCGCGCAAGCGCGCCCGCCGTCGCCAGCGCGGCCGCCGCCCGGGACGCGTTCCTGGACGCGGCTTCCGCTTCGGAGAGGAGCCACATGATGTCCTTGGGGAGAAGGGGGGTGAGGGAGGCGGTGGAGCGGTGCGTCCAGTTGGCGGTCGCCGGCGGCTTGGGCCTGGGCGGCCACGGCGGCCACGGCGGCCATGTGGCGCGCGGCGGCTTGGCCGCGGCCACCGCCGCCGCCTGGGCGCGGCGCTGGGCGCGCGTCTCGCCGAGGGGGGCGAAGCGCGCCCACGCCGCGCCGGGGGACGCCCCGGTCGGCGGGGGCGCGCGCCCGGGCGGCGCCCACAGGGACTCGATCCAGTGCAGGAGAGGGTGCGCAGCGGTCGACGGCCGGCCGTGGCGGGCTGGGGTTGAGGGGCGGGGGCGCCGCGTCGCGCGCGCGCCGAGGGACCACGCCCGCCCGCCCCCACGCCTCGCCCCCCCCCTCACCCGCTCCCACGCCCGTCGTCAGGGCCGCCGCGAGCGCCGCCGCCAGAAGCAGGCGCGCGAGGAGGACGGCGTGGCGCATTGCGCGGCGCGGTCGCGGTGGGCGCGGTCGCGGGGCGGCGGCCAGGGCCGGTGGCACGTGTCGGAGTGAGCGTGGGCGACCGGCGAGCCCGCGATGGAGGCTGCCGGAGGCGCGACGGCGCCCCCACGCGCGACGCTGACGCGGCTCCGCGGGGCGGTCGCCGGGCGCGGCCGCGGGACGCGGCGGGACCGGCCGGCGCGCCGGGGCCGGGAGGGACGCGGGCGGTGTGAGCGGCGCCCCGCCCGCCGCAGCGCGCTCGACACTCCGCGTCCGCGCTCACAAAAGTCGCCTGTGCCGTCCCCCCCTCTGCGGTCTCGCTGCGCACACGCGCACCCGCCCCGGTCACCACGTTCTGTGTGGTGATCCGGGCGGGCCGTGCAGGCTGGGCCGTGCATTTGTGGAACCTAAAACCCGAACCTGAAAAATGAACCCCCGTCCCGGTCCTCCCGCGCGCTTGGGCGCGCCAAAACTTGACGCCGCTCACGCCGGCCGGCGCGTCGTTCCGCCACCGCCATCGTGGTGGCCGATGTAGGGCCACGCCGACTTGAGGCACGCCGACCACGGCCGCTTGCGCCGCCCGTCGCCCGCGCTCGCCGGCCGCGGCGCGGGCATCGCGGCGACCGCGGGCGCCCACCAGTCGTCGCTATCGCCCGCGGCCTCGCGCGCCGCGGCGGCGGCGGCGGCCAGGGACGCGTCGGTGCGCGTGTCGGTCGAGCGCAGGCGCACGCCCGTCAAGGGGCACGTGCTCGGCGTCGGCCCCATCAGGAACCACATGCGCAGACAGTGCCCGTCGTACGCGTGCCCGGTTTGGGTCTGGTGAGAGGGTAGGGGGAGGGGTGGAGGGGTTGGCTTTCGCGGATTCCGGCGGGACCCCCGGCGCGCGGGGGGGCGCAAGCCGCTGGCGGCGTGCGGCACGCGCCGCCTCTCCCTCCTCCACTCCACTACCCACCAGCACCACGGGGTCGGTCATGATGTCACGGCAGATAGGGCACACGCACGGGTCGGGGCCGTCGTCCGCGGGGGGCGGGCCGGATTTGCGCGCGGCCGCGCGCGCGCCGCCCGTCGCGGGGGGCGCGGTCGCGGGTCGATACCCCATGGCCGTGTAAACAGGTCAAGGATTCCGAGCGAGGCTTGCTGCGGGGCGTCGACCGCTGACGCCGAGCGCCGCGTGCGCGGCGGTGGTCTAGGTGGCGGCGCGCCGCCCGCTCGGGCGTCGGTCGATGCGGGACGCCACTCGGGATGCACGCGGCCGAGGTCGCAGGGCCTGCTAGGGGGCGTCGGGGCGCGGGACGACGCGCGGGGAGTGGGCAAGCGGGTGCGACCGCTGCCACTCCGCCATGCGGCGCCGGCCGGCGACCCTGGCCGACTGCGCGCTGCGCGCGTGGCCGCCCGCGCTCCGAAGCGCCTCCTACGACACGATCTTGCTCCCGCTGCCGGCCGACGTCGCGGCCTGGCTCGCCGACGGCGGCCGCGTCTTCCTGCCCGACGCCACGGCCGCCCTGCCCGCGCGCGGCGCCCGCAGCGACCGTGGGAGCGATTCGTGGTCGGACGAAGGGGGGTCGGCGCCGTCAGAGGCGCCTGCGCCGCCGTCGCTCCCCGCGTTTGCCGCCGCCGTCGACGCCGCGCTCGCCGCCCTCGGCGGCGCCGCCCTGCCCAAGCTCGACTGGTCGGCCCCCCTGGACGCCGGCTGGCTGCGGCCCGGGGGCGGCGCGCGGTGCGCGTGCGCGGACGAGGTCCTGCTCCTGCTCAAGGCGTCCGACCGCGCCGCGCACGACGTCGACGCCCTGCGCGAGTTGGTGCAGGCGCACGAGGCGGGCGGGGCGCGGGAGGGCGGCGCCGGCGGCGACTCGCCGCCCCCGCCGCCGGCGCCCGCCCCCACCCCCACCCTCGCCCTGCGCGCCTGGCGCCCGCCGCGCCCGGGGTCTGAATTCCGCGCGTTCATTGTCGACGGCGCCCTCGTCGCCGTGTGCCAGCGGGACGTGACGCAGAGCTTTGCGGGGTTGAAGGGGCGCCGGCGCGCGCTCCTTCCGCGCGTCTCGGCCTTTGTGCGCGCCGTCCTCGACCCCGCCCTCCCCCACCTCACCGACTACGTGGCAGACGTCGCCGTGGGCAGCGCCGGCGTGCGCCTCGTGGACGTCGCCCCGTTTGGGGGCGCGACGAGCGCGCTGCTGTTCGACTGGGGGGACGCGCTGCTCGCCGCTGGCGCCCCCGGCGCGGGCGGCGAGGACGCGTCCGCCGCTGGATCCGACGCGTCCGACGCCGAGCTGACCGCGGGCGAGGCGTCGGGCGGCGAGGGCGGCGGCGGCGGCCCCCGCGCCCGCACCCCATTCCGGGTCGTCGGCGCCGCCGGCCGCATCGCCCCCGGCCGCTCCCTGTACGGCGCGCCGCACGACATGGTGTCGGGAGAGGTGGTGGACGCGCTGGTGGACCGGTTGAGGGCGGCGCGGGCGGAGGGGTGAGAGGTGAGGAGGGCAGTTTTTTTTCTTCATTTGCCGCACTGAAATCAGACGCCGTCTAGGCTCTCATCCCAACCACCGACCACAACCAACGCGGTGTCGTTGAACGCCGCGCCAAACGCGTCGCCCGCAGCGGGCGCGGGGCCGGCGAGCGACGCCTCGACGACCGCGCCCGCGCGCGCGCCCGCGAGCGCCGCGAGCGCCAGGCCCTTGGCCGGCGTCTCGCCGCCGTGCCCGCCCGCGCGCGCGCCGGGCGGGCCCGAGTCCCAGCGGGAGGCCAGGGTGGAGAGGGCGTTGCCCAGGAGGGCGAGGCGGGGGAGGGCAGCGGGGGTCCATGCCGCGGCGAGCACCGCCTCTTGCACGCCGGGCACGCAGTGCGGCAAGTAGGCCAGCACGGGCGTCCCCGCGGCCACCGCGTCGCCGACGCGGGCCACGGCGGCGGGCCAGGGGAGGACGGACGCGCCCAGCGCGGCGAGCGCGGATTCGTCGGCGCGCGTGAACGCGGGGTCGGCCGCCGTGAGGCGCGGGGGCGGGGCGCCGCCGGGCCGGGGGCAGCGCTGGACGAGGAGCAGGGCGAGGGCGGCCTGGTGCCGGGGCGCGTGCGCGGCCTCGAGCGAGCCTGAGGGAGACGGGGGGAGGGTCGCGCGCGCGGCGCGGCGCCCGCCCCGCCCATTGCCTCCTTTCCCTCCCTCACCTAGTCCCAGCACCACGACTTCACTGACGTCGCCCCACGCCCACGGCGCCCCCTTTCCACCTCCTGCCTCGTCCGCGTCTGCCGCCGCCTCGTGCAGCCGCGCGCGTAGGCGCCGCCACAGGGGACTGGCCTCGACGTCGGCCATCGCGACGCGCACCGCGGCCTCGGCGTCGGCCGCCACCTGGGCGGGGGTCCGCGGGCCGCGGCCGCGGCGCGGGAGGCCGGCGGGGCGGCGCGCGGGCGCGCAACCGTCGTCGCCTATATCGTCGTCCGCATCGCCTGCGTGCGTGACATCGATCGGGCGTCGACTAGAGCAGCGAGGGCGGCAGCGGCGCCGCAACCGCCCCTTCCCCACCCGCTCACCCAACGCCGCCGCCGGCGTCGACCGCCCGCGCCGCCCGGCCACGCGCCACGCGGCGGGGCCGGCGTCGGCCATGCCGGATTGGGGGCGGGCGGAGGTCTGGCAGAGGGTCAGTGCGGCGCCGCAACAGCACCCACTCTCCGCACGCGCCCTCCGGCGCCCGCGCGCCCGCGTTGCCCCCGCGCCCGGTGCACGCCATGCGCCGGCGGCGCGCCGGCCTGCCGGTCGCGTTGCTGCTGGCGGCGGCGGCGGTCGCGGCGGTGCGTCGGGGCACGAAGAGGGGGGGCGGCGGGCGGGGCGCGGGCGCGCGGCCCCGGCGGCCCCCCATTGGGCCCGACCTCGCGCCATTCCCGGGCGCCGCGGCCGGGTGCGGGGTCCCGCCGGCCGCGGGCGGCCGCCGTCGCTTGCTGGCCAGCGGGCCCCGCGCCGCAAGGGCGGGTCGGCGGCGGCCGCGGCCGTCGGCCGCCCAGAACGCGACCAACGTGACCGCACGTCGCTGGGCGGCGGCGGTGGTCGCCTGCACCGGCGCCCGCGGCCGCGCCGTTGCGGGGCAGCAATTCGGCGCGCCCGCCGCGGCGCGCCGCCCCGCCCCGGCCGCGAGACACCCCCGCATCCGCCTCGGATGGCAGGGGCGGGCCCGCGGGGAGGGCTTGGCTCACGGAGCGCGACCAAACGCGCCGCCCGCCGCCGGCGCGAAGCCGACCGCCGCCCTCCCCACCTCTCTTTTTAGGCCCAGGCCCCCGCCCCCGCGCCCTCCGACTCCCCGCGCCTCACCGACTGCGTGGCTAAGCTGGACGACCTGTTCCCCGAGCGCCAAGGCTCCGTGCTGCGCGGCGCGGTCCAGGCCGCAACGGGCGCGCTGCGCGACGGCCTCCCCGCCGACCTCGGCGTCACGCCCTTCACCGCCTTTGTCACCGTCGACGGCAAATTTGCGGGGAACGGGTCGACGGGTGCGGGAGAGAGGGGAGGGGTTGGAGGCGGGGACGAGGCGCACGCGGCGCGCGCGGCCGACCCTCCCCCTCGCCCTCCAGCCGCCGAGCGCCAGCTCTTTCCCCTGTTCCAGGCCGGCCTCCCCCCCGAGAAGCAGGCCTCCTGGCTCCTCTACAACCTGCTGCCCGTGGCCGCGACGGCGGAAGCCCTGGGCCGGGCGCGCCGCGCGCCGACGCGGCTGACCGCCGCGACCGGGTCGCCGGACTTCGACCTCAGGTTTGAGCCCCCCCCCGGCAACGCCCCCGGCGGCAAAGTCGTCGTCAAGGACCGGCTGGGGCAGCGCCTGCGCATCCTGTCGTCGGCCCCCGTGTGCGCGGGGTGGGTGCACACGGTCGACGGCGTCCTGTGGCCGGGCGCGCGCGCCGCCGCGGCCGCCGCGCCGGACCCCGTCAAGGGCGGCACGTCGCCCGCCGCCCCGGCGCCCGCCCCGTCCGGCGGCCTGCGCCCGGTCGCGTTTGCGGCCGACGCGGTCGCGCTGCCGCCGGCGCTCGCGGGCCGGGGGGCGCCCGCGGCCGACGACGCGACCGCAAACCCCAACCCCAACGCCATCGCCTCGACCGCCTTTGCCGCCACCGGCGCCGCGATCTCGGCCGCGGTGTCGACGATTCAATCGTCCATCGCGGCCGGCGCGGGCGGCAACAACGAGACGGGGGCTGGCGGGGGCGGGAGCGTTGCGAGCGCTGCGGCCCCCACTCCCTCCTCGTCCGCCGCACCTCCCCTCTCCGGCTCCCCCGTCGACGCCACCGACAAGTCGACCGTCGTCGTGGGCGCCGTACTGGGCGGCGCGGCGGGGCTGCTGGCGTGCGGCGCGGCCGCCGCGGCCGCGCTGATTTATCGACGCCGCCGCAGGCTCGGCTCCCGGGGCGCTTCCGGCGGCCTGGAATCGGACGTCGAGGACGGCGCGTCGGACGGGGCCAGCGAGGCGGAAGGTGGCAGCGGGGCCAAGGCGCTCATCGCGCGCGTCTTGGGCGGCGGCAGCCGCGGCGCCAAGAGCGGCGGCGGCTCCGCGGCCCGCCCCGACTCGGCGGCCGACCGGGGCGGCACGCCGCCCCTGGGCGCCGCCTGGCCGCCGTCCCCCCGCGAGCCGGCCGCCGGCACCACTCCCCTCGCGTGCGGCGGCGCCGAGTGTTGGGCGATGCGCCCCGACGACGTCGAAATTTGCCTCGACCCGGCTGGCAACCGGTGGCAACTCGGGGTCGGCGGCTTCGGGGCCGTGTACAAGGGGCGGTACCAAGGGTCGACCGACGTCGCGGTCAAGCTCGTCACCGGCCACTCGCCCAAAGAGGTGGCCCGCTTTGCCAACGAGGTCACCATTCTGCAGGCGCTGCGCCACACAAACGTGGTCCAGTTTCTGGGGGCGTCGCTGGAAGAGGACGCCGCGACCGGGGGTCGCGTGATGCTCGTGACCGAGTACCTCCCCCGGGGCGACCTCTGGCGCGCCCTGTCCAAGGACGCGGCCCACGTCTTCTCCTGGTACCGGCGTGGGCGGGCGGTGGCGCTGGACGTGGTGCGGGGGTTGGCGTTCATGCACTCCAAAAAAGTCATGCACCTCGACCTCAAGTCGGCCAACATCCTCCTCGGCCGCGACGGCACCGCCAAGGTGGCCGACGTCGGGCTGGCCAAGATTCTGACGCGGGACGCGACGCACGTGTCGATGGAGGGCACGTTTGATTGGGCCGCGCCCGAGGTGCTCGCAGGGCAGGGCGTGTCCGAGTCGGCCGACATCTACTCGCTGGGCGTCGTCCTCTGGGAGATTGTGACGGGGGAGCGGCCGCACATGCGCCAGATGCGGGCGGTGCGGGTGCCGGCCGAGTGTCCGCGCGAGGTGGCCGACGTGATTGAAGCGTGCCGCCAGGTCGACCCGTCCGCCCGCCCGACCGCGCGCGCCGTGTACGCCGCGCTGGCGGCCGCGCCGGCGGCCGCGCCGGCGGGCGGCGCGGGCGACCGCGGGGACGAGGGGGCGGTGCCGGCGCGCGTTTCCGCCGGCGGCGGTTCCACCGCTGCCGCGGCGTCGCCCTTTGAGAACGCGGCGCTCTCGCCCGCCGCGTCGGGGGGTGCCGCTTCGCTGGGCACGCCGGGCACGCCCGCGGGGGTGGGCGCGCGGCGGGGTGGTGGTGGTGGTGGTGGTGGGGCCGACTCGCGGCCGCTGAGCGCTGCGCCGTGAGCGCGGGCTCCTCCTTTCATTCTTGTTGGTGGGGGATTACTCCTGGTTTCATCAGCACGCATTCAATGTACCCAACAGAGACGGCCCCGTTGCGAGAGGGAGAGGGGAGGGAGGAGGGAGGTTCTCGGCCAGACGGCAGCGAACGGCGAGCGCATCGCCTCTCACACCCCACCCTCCCCGATGCTCGCCTCCACGTCCGCCCCGGCGATGCGGGTCCCGCTCGCCAGCGTCGGCTCGGGCGCGGGCCGGGCCGTGGCGCAGCGCCGTGCGGCCGGCGCGCGTGCCGCTTCGCCGACGCGCGCCCGCATCGGCGCCCGCCCCGCGCTCCCCCGGCGCGCAACTGCGGTCGCCGCGACGCCCGCCGGCGACGGCGGCGGCGCCAGGTGAGGAGAGGCGGCTGTCGCGCGGCGCCCGCGCGCGTGGCGCTCGGCCGGCCCCGACGCGGCCGGCGCTCCCTCGCTCCCCAGCTCCTCCACCGCCCTCGTCTGGCTCAAGCACGACCTGCGGCTGGACGACCACCCCGGCCTCACTGCCGCGCTGTCGTCGGGGAGCCGCCACGTGGCGGCGGTGTACGTGCTGGACCCGGCGCTCGCGGCGACCACCGCGCGCTGCGCGGGCTCGGCCGCCGCGCTCGCCGGCGCCCTCTCCGCCCTGCGCGCCTCCTTGCGCGTGCGAGGGTCGGACCTGGTCATCATGCGGTGCGGCGCGGGGGAAGCCGGGGCCGCGGTGGCGGCGGCCGCGGCCGCGGCCGGCGCGGCGCGCGTGTTTGCCGAGGCCGAACCCCTGCACCTCTGGACCGACGCCGCCGCCGACGCGGGGGCGCGGCTGGCGGTTGACGGCCGCTCTCTGACGCTGTGGGACGCGCCGCTGCACGAGGGCGGGATGGCGGGCGACTCGTACAAGGCGCACGCGCGCCGCCGCGGCCGCCGCGCGGCCCCGCTCCCCGCCCCCGGCGCCGTGCCGCCGCCGCCGCCGGGGCTCCACCCGGGCCTCCTGCCGACCGAGGGCGAGCTCGCGGCCATGGCGGCCGGCGGCGGCGGCGGCACCCCCGCCCTGCTCTCGTTCGGCGCGCCGCCCGCCGCGGCTGCCGCCGCCCTCGCCGCCGCCCGCGGCGGCGAGCACGCCGCCCGCGTCGCGCTGGGCGCGTACCTGGCGTCCGGGGGGGCGGCCGGCACGCGCGCGACGGCGGCGTCCGCGCGCGCGGGTCTAGTGTGCGTGGCGGCTGCCGCGGCCGCCGCCGAAGGCCCCGCCACGCCCGGCGGCTCCTTCCCGGCGCTCTTTGCGCCGTCCCTCGCGCTGGGCCTCCTGTCCCGGCGCCGCGTGGCGGCCGACGCGGCGGCCGCGCTCGCGCGGCTGCCTCCCTTCCCGTCCCTCTCCTCCCCCGCCGCCTCGGCCCCCGCGCGCGCCGCCGCCGCCGCCGCCGACGCGTCCGACTTTCATGCGCTCATGGCCGCGTCCCGCTCCCGCGCCCCCGCGGGCGGCGGCGGCGCGGGCGAGACGCGGCACTGGCGCTGGCGCGGCGTCCTGACCGAATTCCTGGTCGCCACCCCCGCCTCCGTCGGCGCCCTCCCCCTCCCCGGCGCCCCGGCCATGCTGCTCGTGCACGGCTTTGGCGCGTTTGGCGAGCAGTGGCGCGGGGTGGTCGCGGACCTCGCGGCGAGGGGTTTTACGGTGTACGCCCCCACCCTGCCCGGGTACGGCCGGTCTGAGAAGCCGCCGCTGCCGTACGGCCAGGCGTTGTGGGGGCCGGGGTTCGTGGCGGATTTTGTTGAAGGGGTGGTCGGGCGGCCGGTCATCGCGGCGGGCAACTCGATCGGCGGCTACATAGTCGCCGCCGCCGCCGCGTCCCGCCCCGCCCTCTTTGCCGGCGTCGCGTTGCTCAACCCCGCGGGCCGGGTCGACGGCCTGGCGACGGGCGCCGACGCCGGCGGCGGCGCGCCGATGCAGGCGGACGAAGACGGCAGTCCGCCTCCGTCCCGCCTCTTTGTGGAAACCGTGTCCCGCGCCCTCTTCCTGTACCTGGAGCTCTCCATCGGGTCCACCCTCAAACGACTCTACCCCACGAATCCCGGCGCGGCCGACGACTGGCTCGCGGGCGAGATCGCGCGCGCGGCGGCCGACCCTGGCGCGCTCTCCGTCTTCCAGTCCGTCTTCTACATGCCCCGCCCGCGCGCCCTGGACACGCTGCTCGTGCGCGAGTATGGCGGGCCGGTGGCGGTGTTGCAGGGCGAGCTGGATCCTTTGAACGACGCCAAGGGCCGCGCGCGCGCGCTCGAGGCCGCCGTGCCCGGCGCGCGCGTCACCCTGCTCGCCGCGGGGCACTGCCCGCAGGACGAGGTGCCGGACCAGGTGGCGGCGGGGTTGGCGGCGTTCGCGGGCGAGTGCGGACAGGGGGGTGGCGGGGGAGTCGGCGCCGGGGGGGGGAGAGAGGCGGCGACCGCTGTCGCCGGTTGAGAGAGAGCGTGCGTCGAGGGCGGCGAGCTGAGGGATGCAAACGGCGCACTGGGGTGGACGGCGAAGGGGTGCCGGCGGCGGCGCGCACGGCCGCGCTGCCGCTCGCACTCTTGCCTCACTCGCCACCCCCACCTCCCCAACCCCCGCTCCCATGGCGCCCCGCCCCGACCTGGTCGTCGCCGCCATGGCCCTCATGCTGGCGTGCGGTGCGCGCGGGGAAGGACGGCCGGTCGCGGCTGCGGCGTGCGCCCGCCTCGGGCGCACCCTCACGCCGCCCCCTCCCCTCACCAGCCGCCGCCGCCCCCGCCGGCCGCCGCCTGGCCCAGGCCGTCAACCCCGCGTCCTCCATCGCGGACCCCGTCGCCTTCCTGCTGGCGTCAGGGGTCACCGGCGCGCCTGCGGGCAAGGCCGCCGCCGCGGCCCCCATTTTCGCGACCACCGCCGACGGCTCCGCCGTGGAATCCTCCCCCGCGGCCGCCCTGGACGGGACGCTGACCCAGGCCGAGCTGTGTGCTGTGGCCAAGACGGTAGGAGAGAGACGAAGAGGGGGGGAAGGGGGTCCGCGCGCGCGCGCGGCGCCCGAGGCGCGCTCGCCCGCCGCCCCTCCACCCCCCCACCCCTCCACCCCCCACCCCGCTCTCTCCCAGCTCTACAGCGCCGCGCCCGCCGCGTGCGAGGGCGTGCCCACCCTCAAAGCGACCCTGGTCCCCGTGGAGACCGGGGACGCCGCGACCCCCAAAGAGCTGGCGGTCGCGGACGACGGCACCGTGACCGTCAAGGGCGGCGCCGCCCCTCGCTCGACCGCGGGCAAGAAGATGAGCCCCGGCGCGGCGGCGGGCGTGGCGGCGGGCGTGCTCGCCGCGGCCGCGGTCGCCGCCGCGGTCGGCGTCGCCGCCAAAAAGCGCCGCCGCGGGCCGCCGCCCCGCCTGGTCAAGTGAGAGTGGAGGCGATGACTAGGGCGGCGGCGTGAGGGGTCGGCAGGGCGGGAAGGGAGAGTGGGCGCACGCTCGCGGTACGCGTGCAACCACTCCGCCCTCCGCGCGCCGATATGGCGTCGTCCGACGTGGCGCGTGCGTCCCTCGCTTCGTCCCTGCGGGCGGCCCTGGGGTGGGACGCGGAGTTTGCCGCGGACGTCGTCGCATCCCTCGCCGCCGGCGCGCCGCCCTCCGACGTTCTTCCTCTCCTAGACGGAAACGGCGCGGCGGAAGCCGCGGTGGCCAAATTCGTGGCGGCGCGCGACGGAAAGGCTCGCGCAGCGCCGGCGCCCGCCCAGCCTCCTGCCGCCAACGCTCCAGCCCGCCCCGGCGGGCGGGCCGGCGGCGCGCTCACCTTTAAAGAGGCCAAAGGGAAGGCGGTGAGAGCGGGCGAGGGAGGGCCGACCGGACGCGCCGACCGGCCGTACGCCAACTGCCTTTCTTGCGGCCTGGTTGTGCCCACGACAGGGGCCGCGCCCGCCACGAAGTCCTTACTGGCCACCGGCGAATGCCCCGCGTGCGGCGCGCGCGTGCGCCTGCGCGCGGCCGAGGGCGCGGGCGCGCCCGCCGCGCCGTTTAGCGCGGCCGTCGCGCCCGCCCCTCCCCCTCCTTCCCTGGGCGCCACCCTGGTCGATGAAGCCCCCGGCGGCTACGACGACGTGGCGGCCAACGTGTGGCTGACCCCCGCGGAGCGCGCCGCCGCGCGCGCGGCGGCGGCCGACGCGGCGGCGGCCGCCGCCGACGCCGCCCGCTGCCGCACCGTGCATCTCGCCGTCGACCTCATGGCGGGCGCGGTGAGCGTGGCGGCGAGGGAGGGGGCGTCGGCCGAGGAGGCGGCGGCCGCGGCGGCCGACGCGGCGGCGGTCGCCGCGGTCAGGGGTCCGCGCGCGGCGGTGGCGGCTGCCGCGCCGGTCGCGGCGCTCTCTGCACCCGCGCACGGCCCGGGGCTGCCGCCCGCGCCGGGCCTGCCGTTTGAGGCGCCCGTCTTTTGCCTCCCCCCCGCTCCCGCCGAAGACGACGCCTGGGGCGCCTCCGACGGCGCCGCCTCCCCGTCCGGCCCCGCCACCGTGCCCGGCTGGGGCTCGGACGACGCCAGCCCGGCGCGCAAGCCGCGGCGGCGGGGGGCAAAGGCTTAGAAGAGAGAAGGAAGAGAGAAGAGAGGTCACTGCGAATGCCCTTCACACTACCCCGCCCTGCGCCCGCCAGTGCGCTTGTGTGCATGCGACTCTCCGTCGCCGGCGCCCGCGCCGGCGCCCGCGCGCGCCCGGCGCTGCCGCCCGGCGGCGCCGGCCGGCCGCGGCGCGCCGCCCCGCATCCCGGCGCCCACCCGCCGGCTCACCGCCCTCGCGGCCCGCCCCCGCCCCTGGCCGCCGCCGCGACCGCGCCCGCCGCCGGCATCGCGGTCGCCACCGCCGTCGCGTGGGCGTCGGCCCTGCTCTCGGCCGCGCTCACCGTGTTCCTGCTGGCCGCCATTCCCACGCTCATGGTAGGAGAGGAGAGGAGGGATGGGAGGGCAGGGAGGGGCGAACAATGAAACACACGCGCCGACGCCAACCTTCCTCCCTCTCTCCTAGGCCCTGCGCCGCGCCGCGCTCGACGTCGCGTCCCTCGCCCGCACCCTGGAAGCCGAAGTGCCCGACACCGCGGCCTCGGTGCGCCTCTCCGGCCTGGAGCTCGCTGACGCGGTCGACGAGCTCGGGGGCCTGACCGCCGACCTCTCCTCCGGCGTGCGCGCGTCCGCGCTCGCGTTGACGGATGCAAGCCGCGCCGCGGCGGCCGCGCCGGGCGCGGTGGCCGCGGTGGTCCGCGGCGCTGTGCTCCCGGCTGCGCGCGCGCGCGCGCCCGCCGCGCGCGCCGCGCTCACCCCCGGCCTGCGCTCGCGCGCCTCACTCGACACGGCGGGCCCCGCGCTGCGCGAGGCGGCCGCCGGCGCGCGCGCGGGCGCGCGCGCGGCGCGCGCGGCGCTCAAAGCCGCGGGCGTCGCGGGCGCGGTGGGCCGCTGGCTGGATGGATTGAATGAGGAGGGCGAAGGGGCGCGGTCCGGCGGCGCGCGGCGGCGGCGGCGGCGTAGAGGCCCGCTGGCGCCGCCGGGTGCGAGCGACTCGGACGCGGCGGGGAGTTGAGAGGGAGGGGGAGGGTGGGCGGCGGCGATTTGGCGTGCAAGACGCGCACACGACACGCACGAACGCGCTCTCTCTGGACAGTGACACGGGAAATCAGTGTGCTCCCCCTCAACCCCCTCCCCCCTCCCTTCTCTCTCAACCCCCTCCCTTGTCTCTCATTTCCGGTGCAGCAGCTCCGCCGCGCGCGCTTGCTCCGCCGCTAGCGCGGGCGACGCGTACCGCGCCAACAGCTCGGCTTTCTTGCGGGCGACGACGCGCGCCTCGATCGCCGCCGTGTCGGGCAGCGTGGGCGCCGCGTCGCCCATCTCCTCGTCGCCGCCTGCGGCCGCCGCCGCCGGCGCAAACTCGCCCGCGCCAACCGCCAGGGCAGCCGCCAGCGCGTCGCCGCCGGCGCCGGCGCGCGCGCGCCACTCGGCCGCGAGGCGCGACGACCGCGCGGGTTCGGCCGCCGCTTCCGCCGCCACCAAGCCTCCCCCATCCTCGTCCCTAAACCCGAAGTAGTCGGCGTTGATGCGAGCGACGAGCGCGGCCCGCGTCGCCTTGCGCGGCTTGGCGGGCGGGGGTTCGAGCAATTCTTTGACGCCGGGGAGGTCGCGCGCGGCGCCGAAATACTTGTACCCCCCTTTCCGCCCGCCTTGCCCCTCCCCGCCGACAGCCGGCGCCGCTTTGGCGTAGTCCGGCCCGCCCAGCTCCTTGATGCGGCGCTCCCAGTGCCCCTTTTCGCGAATCAGTTTGTTGATCTCGTCATTGAGGTCCCGCAGCCGCCCCTCGCCCAGCCCCGCGTTTTGAATGTCCATCACCTTGGCCCCGATGTCGCGCAGGATGGACGCGCGCCAGCGGTCGGCGTCGGCGAGGTCGTCACACTCGGACGCGCGGAACGGGCGGCGAGCGCGCGGGCCCGACTGGCCGGCGTCCTGCTGCCGCTTGGCCAGCAGGCGATTGAGCACATTTTGAGCCTTCTCGACGTTGCGCGCCATGGTGGAGGGGGCGGGGAGGCGGGGATGGGCGCGCCGGCGGCGGCGGCGCGATGCGCAGCCGGCGCCCGGCTCCCGCGACGAGAGGGCGCGCGCGGGAGGCCGCCCGCGGGGCGGCGGCGCGAGGGCGCTGGTCGCGGGGAGAGAGTGGCGCGGCGTCCGCCGCCGGCGCCGGCGTCGCTCTCCCGCGCCCGGCCGGCGTTGCACGCCCGCCGACCCCAACCAAAAAGACGCACCCATCCATCCACCATCATCACCGCCACTCGTCCGTGAGCCAGGCGCCGCCGCGTTCCCGCAGGACGAAGACTCGGTCGCCGCTTTCCACGACCGTCCGCCGTGGCGGGCACGTCACCACGTACGACAGCCGCCACGTGGCGTTCTCCGACTTTTTGCGCCACAGCCCCAACGCCACCAGGTTGCGGCGCAGGGCGAGGCGGGCGACGAGGTCGCCATAGGACCCGCCGACCGCGTCGGCCGGGACGGGCACCTGCCGCAAGGCCGCCCCGCCGGGGCGCCCGTCGTCGCCGGCGAGCTCGGCGAGGACGTCGGCCAGGACGGCGCGGGAGCGGTCGGCATCGTCGGGCGAGGGGGTGGGGGTGGCGGGGTCGCCGCCGCGCTCGCCGCGCCCCCCCCCGCCCGCCCGCGCCCCGAGGAACGAGTGACAGGCAAACGTGTCCATGATGGCCGGCACCAGCACCCGCCCTGCGCACACGTACGGGTTGGCCTGCCACGCGGCGAGGCCTTCGGCCATGGCCGCGTCCTCCTGCGCACGGCGCGCTTGCCACGACGCGCGCGGGCCGAGGGAGCGCGCGCCCCCGAAATCGGTGGCGACACCCTTGAGGAGCAAGCCAGGTTGTAAAAAGCGTAGGGACGATGTGAAGCAGAGCTCGACGACGGCGTGGGGAGGGGCCGCGCCGCCGCCCTCTTCGCCCACGCCATAAGACGCCAGCAACCCCGGCGCGTCCGCCAAAACCGCGGTGCGGGACGCGTCTGCGCGGTCACCGGACGGGAGGGGGGCTGGGATGGCGTCGGGGCGGGCGGGGAGGGCGAGGAAGACCAGGGCGCGCGCGGAAGCCGCGCGCGCGGCCCTCAACCCCGCCCCGGACGACGCCTCGCCCGCCACGTGGTGCAGGGGGCCGCCCAGCGCCCGCAGCGCGTCCCAGTCAGAGGGCAGCCGGGGCGCGAGAACGACCACGGGCGTCGCCACAGGGTCGCACGCGCGCAGCTGCGCGACAAACGGCAGCACCGACGCCGGCGCGCCCGCCACGATGACGTGGCCGGCCAGCGGGTCACCGGCGGCGTCCAAAAGAGGGGGAGAGGGAGAGGGGGAGGCGTCGACCGGCGGCGGCCTGGGGCCGGCCGCGGCGGCCGCGGCGACCGCGGCGGCCGCCGCCGCGCCGCCGCTCGCGCCACCCCCAAGCTCGTCCCCAGCAAAGTAGGACGCGTCGTCCACCCAGCCCGGCCCGCCCGCGGCATCGTCGGCGGCCGCCGACCGGCCGCCTGCGACGGCGGCGGCCGCGGTGGGCGGCAGGCGGCTTGCGTCGGCGGTCGCGAGCGGGGGCGCGTCGTCGCCCTCGTCGCCGCTGTCGGCGCCGTCGTCCGGCACGGGGCACTCGGCCACGTCGACGTCGGCCTCAAAATCGACGGATTCCGATTCGAGCGCGTCGGGCGGCGCGCAGGGCGCCGGCGGCGGCGGCACCGCGCGCGCGCCTCCACCCCCTCTGAGCGCCGCCTCGGCCCGCTCCGCGTCCAGCGCGCGGTACGGCCCCCCTGCCGCCGCGTTCGCGGCCGCCTGGTCGGGCGCGACGAGGATGGCGGCCTCGTCGCCGCGCAGGCGGCGGCGGCCGGGGTTGAGCACGGCGCGCCCCCCCCTCAACACGCCCACGAGCGCCGCCCCGCCCCCGGCCCGGTGCACGGCCTCGGCCGCCACCGCAAACGGGACGCCGGCGTACGTGGGGGAGAGGGGGGCGACCCACAGGGCGTGCGCGCAGCCGTTCATGTACGCGCGCAGCCACCGCCTTCCCCCCGCGCGCGGCCGCGCGGCCGCCACGGGGGAAATGCTCGACCGCCGCAACAGGTTTGCCAGCAGCGTGCACGCGCCGGGGCACAGGGCGGAGAGGGCGAGGAGGCGGTGCCGCGTCTGTTCGACCGACACGGCGACGTCGCGCTCGGGGTCCAAAAACGGTCGCACCGACGCCAGCGACGCTCGCTTGAGCAGCTGCACGTACACCGGCACCCGCTTGACGTACGATTTGACAGCCCAGCATTGGAAGAGGACGTTGAGGTCTTCTTGGTCGGCCGCGGGGGAGAACCGGTCGGCGAGCAAAAGCACGGCCGCCGCGCTCTCCGCGCGCAGCCGGGTCAGGTCGCGATCGGACAGGGCGGAACCTTCCACGATGGTCAGGCGCCGGTCGTTGAGCTCCTGAGAAAGGGAGGAGAGAAGGGCAGAGTGAGGTGGGGGAGTGCGCGCGCGCGCGCGGTAGCGCCACCACCGCCCTTCCTCCCCCTCTCTCCCTACCTGCAGCGCCGAAAACTCAAACGGGGTCGCCGACCGCCCGCCCAACACCACCATGCGCGTGTTGCGGGGCAGCCCCGCGCGGCGCGCGGCCGCAAAGAATTCGAGCAGAAAATCGGAGAACCCGCGCACGTCCGACAGGCGGGCGGAGACGAGGACGAACGGTTCGCCGCGGAGCGGTAGAGGGCCGATGGTGCGGCGCCGGGCGGTGAGCTGGGCGTAGAGCGCCGACGTCTGCGTCGGGATCAGGACGACGCCGACGCAGATCATGACGAGGACGGCGGCTTTGCCGGCAAACGAGCGCTGAATGCAGGGGTGGGGGTGGGGTTGACGGGTGGGGTGCGTGGTGTGTGTGATGGCGAGGCCGACACCCTGCTTCTCCTTTTTTTCCTCCCTCCCCTCCCTCCCCTCTCACCATGACGACGTCCCCGAAGCCGACCGTGGTCAGCGTGGTGATCACAAAGTAGAGCGCGTCGTGAAACGGAATGCGCTCCACCACGTTGACGACGGCGGACGTCGTAAAGAGGAGCGTGGCGACCGACGCCGCGAGTTGGAACACGCGCACCGCCGCCGCGGACGCGAGCAGGCGCCCCGACGACGACGCGTGCATAGCCCCCATCTCGCCGGCGAGCAGGGCGACGCGGACGACGCGCAGGGCGCGCAGGAGTTTGAACCAGCGGAGGTCGACGGGCGATCCGCGCACGCGCGCCGCCACGCCGCCGGCGCGCCCGGTGAGGGCCAGTTCCAGGAGGGGAGGGAAGACGGCCAGGAAGTCGAGCACGTTCCACAGGGAAAAGGCCATTCGGGCCTTGTTGTCGGCGCGCTGAAAAAAGAGTAGAGAGGGTGGGGTGGGGCGGGTCGGTGGTTGGCAGCGCGCGCGAGCGAACTCAACCGCCACCCCCACCCACACCGTCACGCCCTCACAATGAACCGGACGACGTAGTCGACCGCAAACGCGACGCAGAGGCCCGCGTCGGCGAGCGCGCGCGCGGAGCCCGGCGCGGGCAGATCGTACGTCGACCACACGTACAGGACGACAAAGGCGACGCTGGCCGCGGATTGAACGATTTGAGCGCCGGCCCTGGTGCGCGGGTGGTTGAAAAAAGTTGTCAGGGTAGCCCCCAGCCTCGCCGCGAGCGGAAAGCGGTCGTCGTCGGCGGACGAGAGGGTGGGCGCGCCGCCCACGCTCTCGTCCACCGTCCACGTGGCGTCCGGGGGTTGGGAGTGCGTGCGCAGGGGGGGCAGGCGCTGGCGCCGAGGGGCGGGGCGGTCGGCGCGGCGCGGCGGCGGCGGCGGAATGGCCGCCCGCGGTCGCGAGAGGGCCGGCCCCGTGCCGGACCTCAACGCGGTCGCGGGCCGCATGTCGGCCGCGTCGACTAGGGGGGGAAGGGCCGCCCCCAGCGCGGAGTGCGCAGCAGTGCACGCCCTTCGCGGCCGGCCTCGAATGCCACAACAACGCCGCCCTGGTCCGGCGTCCGCGCCCGGTGCCGCGTCGCGTGGAGTCGTGGCTGATTCACCGCTCACACCCCACGCCCGCCCACCCCTCCACTCTTCCCCATGCCCGCCCATTCGCCCGCGCGCGCGCCGCGCGGCCTGACCGCGGGCCTGCCGCCGCGCCGGCTGCACCTCGGTGAAGTCTTGAAGGACACGCCAAACGCGCGCACCGTGACGGTGACGGCGAGCGCGGCCGGGGCCGCGCTGGCTGCGCCCGCGCCGCGTCCGCCCCATGCGGGCGGCGTGGCGGGCGCGCCCGCGCCGCGCCCTGCTCTGCCTGCCACCTCGACCAACGCTGCACGCGTCGCCGACCGCGTGGCGGTGGACGCGGCCCGCCTGGCGCTCTCCCCAGACTCTGCGCGCGCGATGCCGCGCCCGCCGCCGTCCCTTTCCCCCACGCGCGCAGCTCGCGCGCACGCACTGGACAACGAGCGCCTGCGCGCGGCGTGTTTCGCGTTTAGCGCCGACGCTGAAGCGGCGGCGGCCGAGGCTGACGCGGCGCGCGCCGCGCTCGCGCGCGGCGAGTCCGAGAAAGCCGCGCTGCTCGATTACGTCGCCAGGCTGGAGGACGACAAAGCCGTGGAGCTGACCGCCGCCCGGGACGCGCTGGCCGGCGCGCGCCTCAAGCTCAAGGCGGCGCGCGGCGTCGGCGGCGGGCTCTCGCCGCGCGGCGCGTCCACGCTGCGCGACCTGCTGGCCGCCGCGCGCGCGGATGCCGACGCGGCCCGTGACGACGCGGACGCGCAGCGGGCGCGCGCCGACGGCGCGGCCAAGCGCGAGGCCGCGGCGCGCGCCGCGGCGGCCGCCGCCGCGGCGCGCGCCGACGACGCCGACGCGCGCGCGGCGGCCGCGCGCCACGCCGCTCTGGCGGCGCGGGCGCAGATCGATGTGTCGGTGCGGCGGACGACCGAGGCCAAGGAGGTGGCGGCGGCGCAAGCGGCCGAGGCGGACGCCGCGCGCGCCGACGCGGCCGCCGCGCGCTCTCTCGCCGCCGCCCACGGCGAGCCCAAAGCCGCCCTCGACCGCCTGGCCACCCGCCTGGCCGACGCCGAGGCCGCGCTGACCGCCCTGCGCGCTGCACCGTGCGGCGAGTGCGGCGCGGGCGGCGTCGGCGGCGGCCTGCCCGCGCGCAACGCCGAACTGCGGGTCGAGCTCGAAGCCGCCGTCGGGGCGGCAGCTGCGGCTGCCTTGGCGCCGCGCGCCAAGGTGCAAAAGGGAGGGGGGGTGGCGGAGGGTCTGCTGGCAGCGGCGGCGGCCGTGGCCGGCGTTCCCGACCCCCTGAACGAGGCCACCTGGAAAGCCGAGCACGACGCGCTGCGCGAAGCTCTCGCCCAAGTCGCGTCCGCGCGCGCGGTGGCGGACGCCACGCTGCTGGCGGCGGCGCGCGGCGGCGCGGCGGCGGCGGCGGCGGCGGCCGCGCCACGCCACCGCCCCGAGTCTCCCACGCTGACGACTCTACGCCGGGAATTGGTCGCCGGCGCGGAGCGGTTGCTGCACGAGAACGAGGCGCTGGCGGCGCGCGTCGCGACGGCCGAGGCGGCCGCGTCGGTCGCGCGCGCGGCGGAGCGCGCCGCGCTCGCGGCGGCGGCGGCAGCGGCGGCGTCGCCAGCCAAGTCGCCGAAGCGGCTGGGGCGGCTGTGCTTGCGGGCGGAGACGGCGGGCGAGGAGGCGGCGCCGGCTTCGGTGTCTGCGTCGGCGGCCGCGCCCGCGAGCGGCCCGCCCGCCGCGGCTGCCTCGCCCTCGCGCTCCCCCTGGCGCGCCCGCTTTGGCCGGCGGCCGGCGGCGGCCAAACAGCCGGAGGCAAGCCCTGCCCCGCCGGCGTCGACGCCGGGAAGGGAGAGCATCGCCTATGACATCGACGCCGCGCGCGCCGCCCTCGTGTCGCCGCCGCTGTCGGACGATGAGGAGGGCGGGATGGCGGGGCCCGCGCCCGGCACCGACGCCGAGTCGCCCGCGCGGCTCGCGGCGCCGGGGTCGGCCGCCGCGTCGGCCGCGTCGGCGGCGGTCCCGGCCTCGGCCCCGGCCGCGCCCACCGCGCGCCGCCTGTACGCGTCGCCGGGGCCGCTGGGCAAGTCGGTGTCGGGCCTGTCGTCGCAGGGGTGACGGGGGAGAGGGACGAGGTGTGACGCGTCCACGACGCGCCCACTCTGTCTCGCGGCGCCAGCCCCTTTTTTTCGTGTCCCTCTCCCATGCGCGCGCTCCAGCTCCGCCCCAGGGCGCCGCCGGGCGCCGGCCGGTGCGTTGGAAGAGGGCGCGGGGCCGGGCGGGCTCCCGCATTCCCGCCTCCCGCCCCGCCCACGCCCCCACCTCTCACCAGCCGCGTCACTGCAACCCGCGCCACCGCGCCGGATGCCGCGCCCGCCGCGCCGGCGCCCGCGGGCGCCCCCCGCCGCGGCCTGACCTACACCCAGCACGAGGGCAACTCGTGGGAGGCCACGTTTGAGCCCACAGGTGTGTGTGGGTGGATTGGTGGATGGCGGATGGGGCGGGGGCGCGGCGGGCAGAGGCTCGCGCCCGTCCCACCACCCTCCGTCTCCTCTTCCTCCCTCTCTCAAGGCACCACCATCCTGGTCGACCCCTGGCTCGTGGGCGACCTCACCTTTGGCGACACGCCCTGGCTGTACAAGGGGTCGAAGAAAGCGTTGCCGACGCCCGACCTGGCCGCGGTGTGCGCGCGCGCGGCGGCCATCCTCATCTCCCAAGGCTTGCCCGACCACGCGCACGGGCCCACGCTGGCCGCGCTGCCGTGCAAAAGCAAGCCCGTCGTGTGCAGCGCGGCGGCGGAAGGGGTTGTGCGTGGGGCCGGGTTTACGGACGTGACCGTTCTCCGCCACGGCAACACCGCCACCCTGGCCAACGGCGCGCTCACCGTCACCGCGACGCAGGGCGCCCTGGTCGGCCCGCCCTGGTCGGAGCGCGAGTGCGGCTTCGTGGTCGAGGTCAAAGGGGAGGGGAAAGAGTCCCCGCCGATCCGCCTCTACTACGAGCCCCACTGCGACGCCCCCGCCGCCACGCTGGCCACCATCGGCACCGTAGATGTCGTCGTCACGCCCGCCGCGTCCCAACGGTTGGCGGGGTACCCGCTGGTGATGGGGGATGAGAACGCTGTCGCCACCGCGCGCGCGCTCAACCCCGCCGTCGTCGTCCCGCTCACCAACGCCGATTTCACGGCCACCGGCCCCCTGGCCGCCGTCATCCAGCAGGTCGGGGACGAGGCGGGGCTGCAGGCCAAGCTGACTGCCGCGGGGCTGCGCGCGCGCGTGGTGGGCGCGGCGGCGCCGGGCGCGGGGCGGGCCATTGAATTGTGATTGATGATGCAGGGGGCTGTTTGTAGGTGTCTGGTGGCGGTCTTGGTGGGGCGCAAGGCGTGACCAGAGACGGTGAGCGAGGCCGACTGCGTGCGCACGCACTCTCCTCCCCACCCGTCGTCCCGCGAATCCCCCGCCACACCCCACACGCTCAAACCGTCCCCACCGCCCTTTCTCCCGTCGCACCCTCGCGGATGCGGCCGCGCCCGCCCGCCGCGCGCGGCCGCGCGCCGCCGCGCGGGCCGTCCGTGGTCCGGTCGGTCTCTGAGCCGGCAGGGTGAGCGTGTGGAAGGCGTGGAGGGCGGCGTGCGAGGCGGCGGCGCGGCAATGCGCTCCCTCGCGTGGCGCCGACCTTGGCCTCCCCGCGTCCCTCCAGCCCGCCGCCCGGCGACTGCCCGCCGCCGCCCGAGCACCCGTCACGGTCCACCCTGCTGCGCGGTACGGCCACGACCGCGGTCGCGGCCGCCGCCTGGCTGGCCGCGCCCGCGCCCCCCGCCGCCGCCGTCACCGCGGAAAACCTGCTCTTTCTCGAAGCCTGGCGCGCGGTCGACCGCGCGTACGTCGACAAAGCCTTCAACGGCGTCTCCTGGTTTCGGGTGCGCGAAAAGTTTTTAAAGGGGGAAAGGATGGAGAGCCGCGCCGAGACGTACGCGGCCATCCGCAAACTCTTGGCCCTCCTCGGCGACCCCTTCACCCGCCACCTGGACCCCGCCCGCGCGTCCTCGCTTGAAGGGACGCGCGCTGGGTCCGTCGTGGGCGTCGGGGTGGAGATCGCGTACGAGAAGGGCGGGGGGGACGGGGTGACCGTCGTCGCGCCCGCGCGCGGCGGGCCCGCCGCGCGCGCGGGCGTGCGCGCGGGCGACGGCCTGGTGGCGGTTGGAGGGGTGCCTGTGGCCGGGCTGTCGCTGGCGGAGGTGGGGGAGATGCTGCAGGGGGCGGCGGGGACCGAGGTGAGAGGGAGAGAGGGCGGGCGGGGTGGTCGGCGGTCGGCGGCGGCGCGCGCGCCCACCACCCCCTCTCCCCTCTCCTCTCCAGGTCACCCTCACCATGCACCCCGCCCGCGCCGGCGGCCCCACATCCCCCACGCTGATCCGGGAGGTCGTCGCCCTGCCCACGGAGACGCACGCGCTGTGCGCCGATGGGACCGGCTACATCCGCCTCCCTTCATTCTCCCGCACCACCCCCGCCGCCCACGCCGCCGCCGTCAAAGCCCTGGCCGCCGCGGGCGCCACCCGCTACGTGCTCGACCTGCGGGACAACGGGGGCGGCGTCTTCCCCGCCGCGGTCGAGGTCGCGCGCGCGTGGCTCCCCGCCGGCGCGGCGGTCGTCCTCATCGCCGACGCCGCCGGCGTGCGCGACGCGTACGAGGCGGATGGTGGGGTGGTGGCGCCGCTCACCGCGCCTCTCACCGTGCTCGTCAACCGGGGCACGGCGTCGGCGGCGGAAGTCCTTGCGGGCGCGTTGAGGGATGAAGGCCGCGCGGTCGTCGCGGGCGAGCCCACCTTTGGCAAGGGCCTCATCCAGACCGTGGTGCCCCTGTCCGACGGGTCGGCGGTCGCGGTCACGGTCGCCAAGTATCAGGTGGGGCGGGCGAGGGGAGGGGAGGGGGAGGGGGAGGGGGGGGGTCGGTTCGCGGATTTGCGCCGGCGCCGAGATCGCCTCCCACCGCCTCCCACCCCACCGCCCACCTCCAGACGCCCGCCGGCGACGACATCAACAAGGTGGGCATCGCGCCCGACCTGTCGTTGCCCGACGGCGCTTCCACCGCGCTGCCTGTCGGCGACGGCTTTTGCGCGGCGGCGGGGGTGGCGGGCGCGCCGGACCTGTTTGCGATCGCGGCGCGGAGCAGGATCAAGAAACTGTGAACGAGGAGGGGGGGGAGGGGGCGCGAGGGGGCGAGGTGGAGGTTGTGCCGCGCCTCGCCGCGCGCGCCACACCCACGGCGACGAGCGCGCTCCCGCCCGCCGTCGCGCGTTCTCATGCGCGTCATCACCCTAGTTCTTGCCCTGGCGCTGGCGGCCGGCGCCGCGCCGCCCGCGGTCGCCGCGCGCGCCGCCGCGGTCGCCGCGCGCGCTGCCGCGGTCGCCGAGGGTCGCGCCGCCGCCGCACCCCCCGCCACGCTCTGCGCCCTGGCCACCCAGTACGCGGTCAAGCTGCCGAGCTTGTGCGGCGGCGAGGGCGCGACCGCGACGCCCGAGTCGGGCCTCACCGCGACGCCCGAGTCGGGCGACGCGCCCGCCGCCGACCCGCCCACCCCTCTCCCGCCCTCCAACCCCTGGACCTTGGTCTACGCCCGGTCCGCGCCCGCGCCCCCAGACGCGCCTCCGTCCAAGGCGGAGCGCGGCATGGCGCGGCGGGATGTGATCGCTGCGGCTGCGATCGCGGTCGCCATGACCGCCTTCTGCACCGTCCTCATCTGCCTCACCGCGCGCAAGCAGCGCAGCGGGCGCTGGATGTGATGGAGAGGTGGTGTGGCGCGTTGGAAAGCTTCTCGTGACTGAAACAACAACGACTCCACATTCACACCCCGCCTCCTCCTCCTTCCCCTCTCCCCACCGCGGCCGCGTGCCGCGCCGCCGCCGCGTCCAGGGCGGCCGGCACCAGGTCTTTCCGCGTCAGCACGCCGCGCACGCGGCCGCCGCCGTCGAGCACGGCGACGTGCCGCGCGCCGAGCGCGACGAAGAGGGCGTAGGCGCGCGCGAGGGAGGAGTCGGCGCGCACCGAGGGGGCGGAGGTGTCGACGTAGGGGGCCAGGTCGATGGTGATGGTGGAAGAGGCGGTGGCGGACGCGCCCGGCGCGCGGTCGCCGCGAGGGTGCGCGCCCGCGCCCCCTCCCGACAGCACGGCCAGCTGCTGCTCCGCGAGCAGCCCCCGCCCCGCCCGCGTCACGTGCGTCCGCGTCAGGTCGGCGTAGGAGATCGGGGTCGACGGCTGGGGCGCGCCCGCTGCCGCGGCGGCCGCTGCGCGGCGCAGCGCGGCGGCCGCGTCGCGCCGCGCGAGCGACCCGACAAACACGTCGCCGCCCGCGCCGGACCGCACCACCGGAAACGACGCGTGCCCGGTGTCGCGCAGCAGGGCGCGCAGGGCGGGCAGGGGCATGCGCTCGCGCGCGACGGCGGCGGGGGACGCGGCGGCGGCGGCCGCGGGGACGGCGTCGAGGCGCGCGCCGCTCCCGCCGCCCGGCGCCGGCGGCAGCCAGGGCACCCCCTTCTCCGCCAGCAGCCGGTGGTACAGGCTCGGCCCGCCAGCGTCGGCCACGCCCTTGGCCGCCAGGATGGCGGCGAGCAGGGGGAGGAGGAGGCGGACGTCGTTCGAGACTTCGACGAGGATGACGGCGACGGACGCGGTGAGGCGGGTGACGCCGCCCATGAACGCGCCGGCGCCGAGCAGGGCAAACGCGCCCGGGTCGAGCCAGGCCCAGGGCGATGGGGGGAGGTAGACGCCCGGCGGCGCGCCCGCCGACCCGCCGCCGCGCGCCGCGGCGGCGTCGACCGCGGCCAGGCCGGCCAGCCGGCCGACGGACGCGCCGATGACGAGCATGGGGACAAAAAGGCCGCACGCGAGGCACGCGGAGGCGGCGAGGGAGGCGCCGGCGAGTTGGAGGGCGAGGGAAGAGGCGAGCGCGGCGTAGCCGAGCTCCCGGTGCGTCCCGCGCGCCAGCAGCCTGCGCACCGCTTCTTCTCCCGTGGCCAGCGTCAGGGTCGCCATCTCGTTGTAGGACGAGAGGGTGGTGGCGTTGGAGGGCGAGGGGGTCGGCGGCCCCGGGCACGCGTAGCGAGCCACGTGCGCGCCGACGACGCGCCACGCGCCGCCCTCGTGCGGGCACACGGGGGGAGCGGTGCCGGCGTCGTCGCGCACGCAGTCGGCGGGGGCGCAGGGCCAGAGAGCGGGGAGGAGGGCGGCGAGGGAGGCCAGGACGGCGGCGAGGGCGGCCGCGTCGAGGACGCGAGCGCGCGGGCCGCGGCCTGCGAGGGCGGCCTCGCGCACGCGCCCCACCGCCAGCACAGCGGACGTAAACACCAACGCCAACCCGCCACACACCGCGCCGACGGCGGCGGCGGCGGGGATGGAGAGCGCGTGCGCGGCGAGCGACGTCGAGACTTCCCAGACCACGGCGCCGCCATCGAAGAGCCCAAACCGGCCACCAACAGCAGCGGCAGCCGCAGAGCGCGCCGTGTCGAGCGCAAACACGGCGGCGCCGGCGGCGGCAAAAATCTGGGCGGCGAGCGCGGGGGAAAACGGGACGGCCAGTTCTTCAAAGGCGAAGAGCAGCCCCCCGATCGGCGCCCCAAACGCGGCCGCGATGCCGGCCGCGGTGCCGGCCGCGATGAAGTCGCGGCGGGCGGCGGGGGCGCGAAAGGGGGCGAGGGCGGGGAGGGTAAAGGCCAGGGTTGTGGACGCGCCGGACGAGAGGCCGGCGCCGACCGCGGCGCCCATGTGGACCAGGGGGCCTTCAGGGCCGACGGGTAAACCAGAACCAACGGCCGCGGCGGTGGACGCCGCCTTGGCGAGAAGGGTGGGGAGGGAAAAGGCGGCCGGGACGACGACTCCATTCAGGGCCGCCATCACGTCCGCCACGCCCGCTCCCGCGGCGGCGGGGGCGAGGTAGGCGACAGGGGCTGAGGCTAAAGCGGCGAGGGCGGCGGAGGTGATGGCGGCATAGAGCGTGGCAGCCAACGGGCCGCGCGACGCGGCTAGCGCCGCCACCCCGGAAAACCGCGCCCGTGCAAACACGGCGATCGCGGCCTTGACGCCCGCGGCCAGCAGGCCGACCGCGGCGCCGACGGCGGCCATCATGGCCCACCGGTGCCACGCAGGGCTGTGGGGAAGAGGAGGGGTGTGAGAGCGGCCGGCGTTGGCTCCCGCCCCTCTCTCTCCTCCTTACTCTCCACTGCCCACCTTGGCGGTTGGGATAGGAGCCACTCGCGGTGGACGCGCGAGTCGGGGGGGGCGTACTCGACCGACTCGGCGCCGGCGAGGGGGCCGAGGGAGCGGCGGGGGCGTGGGGGGGGGAAACGGCCGCCGCGCCCGCTCCATCCCACTCGGCGCAGCAGGGAGGCGAGCGCGGGGTGGAGCGATGGAGTCCCCGCAACCCCGTCCCTGCCCCAGCCGCCGTCCGACGCGGCGGGGGTCGAGTCAAAGTCGTCCAAGGCGCCCCGCGACGACGCGGCGCCGCCGCCACGGGATGCAGCGCCGTGGTGTGGCGCTGGGCCGGCTGTGGAGGAGGGACGGGGTTCAGGGCGACGTGCGCGCGCTCTCCGGTCACCGCCTCCCGCCCCACCACCACCACCCCTCACACCTGCCCACTCGACCGCATCGTCCGGCAGCGGCACCAGGGGCACGCGCAGCAGCGAGTCGCGCGCGGGCGGTGGCGGCATCGGATGCACGCCGATGCGCGAGCGCGGCGCGCGCGGTCAGGCCCGATGGGCCGGCGGCGATGCCGCGAGAGAGGCGGGCAGCGAGGCGCGGTCGAGGTGTGATTCGGCATGCGACGCCGCCTCTCTCCTCTCCACACTCCTCGACATGGACGCCGCCCTGGCCGTCGCCCCTCTGACAGGCGTCGTCTTCATCGACGACGCGGCGGGCACCGACGCCGGGTTTGCGGTGGCGGGCGCTGCGCGCGCGGCGCTCGCGCGCGGCGACGGCGTCGTGTTGGTGGCGGCGGCGGAGGGCGGTGACCATTATCGGGCGTGGTTGAAGAAGCTGGTGAGATGTGCGTGGAGAGTGGGGCAGTGGTGGCGGAGGTCGAGGTCAACCGACGCCGCCTCCCTCTTCTGTCTCAGGGCTCTCCTCCCGACCCTGCCCGTTTCACCACCATCGACCTCGTGGACGACGACGCGCTGTGGACCGGCGGTGATGGACTGGGCGTCGTGGCCGAGAGGATACGGTCTGCGCTCGGGGCGTCGCCGCCCCCCACTACTCTCATCGTCGACTCTGCCGCCGCCCTCGCCGCCCCTTCCGGCGACCCCGACTCCCTTCCATTCCTCGCCTTCCTCGCCCGTTCCATTCTGGGCGCGGACGCCGCCACTGTCGTCCTCCGGGGCGACGGCCTGCAGCGGGGCGGCCGCGCGCGGGCCGCGCTCGCGGCGGCCGCGTCCTCCCTGCTCGCGCTGGAGCCGCTGCCGTCGGGCGCGGCGCCGGATGTTGCCGCTGTGCTGACGGCGACTCGGATTGGGGGAGAGACGGAGGAGGGAGGAGGAGCCGCGCCCGCGGTCGCGGCCTTTTCTGTGCGGGGCGCGGACGCGCGGCTGACGCCGCGGCCGGGCGTGATGTGACGCGAGTGAAGCGCAGGGCCGGTCCGGCGTCACATAGAGCCCATGGCAAGGCAGGAGCGGGCGCGCCGCCGTCGCCGCCGTCGGCGGCACACGTCGCGGCCCGCCCGCCCACCGGCCGACAGCGGAAACGTCGTTCAGTCAAAGAGAGAGAAGCCCATGTCTTGTTGGAGAGGGCGGGGGATGTGGGAGTGAGCGGTGGAAGTGGCGGGAGGGCGCGGCGCAACTCCCACCCTCGGCCCCTCTCACCACCCTCTCTCCCACCACCGATCCCCACCCCAGACTCACCGTCGTCCTCCTCCTCCTCGGCCTCCTCCTCCTTCTTCTCCTCGGCCGCCGCGCCGCCGCCGCCGCCGCCGGCGGCCGCACCGCCGCCGCCGCCGCCGCCGCCGCCACCGCCGCCAGACGGCACGGACGCCAGCTTGGCGAGGCCGGCCGCAATCACTTCCGACGCGTCCTTGCCCTCGAGCTCGGCAAGGAGCTTGGCGACGCGGTCCGAGTCGGCCTCGACGCCGACTGATGAAGAGAGAAGGGGTGGTTGGAGCGTGGCGTGGGTAAATGGTGCCGTTGCGGCGCTCGCACGGTGCTCCTGACCGCCCTGGGTTGCGGCCGGCGCGGGGTCGAGGGCGGGGCCGGCTGCCGCAGAAAGTGCGCGCAAGCGCAAGCGCGGGGGCGGCCGCCGCCGCTGCCGGGGGTTGCTGGCCTCCCGGGGCGGCGCGTGGCGGCGATCGGACCCCGCCACTGCGGCGCGAGGCCGCGATCGGTCCCCCTCTCGCGCTCGCAGGGCGGCCGCCTCGGGCGGGCGAAGGACGACGCCCGCTCCGGCCGACGCCGGCCGCCGCCCAAACCGCGCCGTGTGCAGGGCGAGCATTCGCGCTCGCCCTGGGGGGGCGGGCAGAAGGCGCGGCGGCCCCAGCGCGCCGGAGCAGCCCGCGGCGGCTTGCGCGCCCGATCGCGCCGCGCCGCCCACCCTCCACCCCTCTCCACGACCCTCCCCGCTCTCACCAGACGACAGGATTTTCTCAATGTCGCCCGCCTTGGGCGCGGCATTCCCGCCGAGCAGAGCCTAACGAGGGGAGAGGGGCGTGAGGCGGCGGCTTTCAATCGCGGCCGCCGCAGAGGGCGAGCGTCTCGCGGGCGTGGCGCGGGGCGCGGGTGGACTGCCACGCACCAGCAGGTAGGCGGCGACCGTCTTCATGGCGGCGGGAGGGGGGAGGGTGTGTGGTGAGGCCGCGTGCGCACTCTTCCGGGGGTCGGCGCGCCCTCCCGAGACGCGCGCCGCCCCAGGGCAATTTATGCCGCCTCCCTGGAGCGACGCCGAGTTGGACGCGGCGCGTGGCGCGTCGCTCGCTGCGGCCGCGGCGCTCATGGTGAGTGGTTGGGGCTCCAGAGTTTGCGGCAGCCGCGAGACGAACACGACCAACGAGGCGGGAACGCTGCCTCCCCAGGGCGACCTCGCGCGCTTTGACGGAGCTCGCATGCCGATTCCGCGCGCGCATGCCGCCCCATTCGCCACGCCCGCCACCGCCACCGCGGCCGCCACCTACCTTTCGTCAGCCCTGGCCGACCTGGCTATCCCCGGGGACGTGGCCCTGTCGTCGGCGTCCCCTGACGACGCCGCGGCGACGTGCAACGCGGTCGCCGCGCTTGTGACCCGCGTGCGCGCCGCCCTCGCCGCCGCCGCCGCCGCCGACGCGGACGCACGCGGCGAGCGCGCGGCGGCGCGGTCTGCGCGGGCCGCGGCGGCGCGGGCGACGGAAGCGGCTGCGTCCGCCGACCGCGCGCGCGGCGACGCCGCCAACCGTGCGGCGCGCGCGCTGGCCGAGACCGCGACGGCGGCGGCGAGGGCTGCGGCCGACAGGGATGCCGCGGCGGCCGACGCGGCGGCCGCCGGGCGGCGGGCGGCGGCGCTCGAGGGCGAGGTTCGCCGCCGCGACGGCGAAGTGGCGCGCCTGCAGCGCCTGCTCGGCGCGCGCGGCACGGTGGCGGCCGGCCACGGGCCGCTCTCGACCCAGGACGCCGACGCGGAAGCCGAGGAACTGCGGGGCGAGCTGCTGGCCGCGCGGGAAGGCGCGGCGACCGCCGACGAGGCCGCGCTCGCCGCGCGCGCGGCCGCCGCCTCAGTCCCTCCGCCCGACCCCCGCCTGCTGGCTGCGCTCGATGGCGACCCTCAGGATGCTGCCGCCGGCCTGACCGCGGTCGCGCGCGACCTGGAAGCCGCGGCCGCGTCCGCCGGCGCGCGCGGCGGCCGCGCCCTGCCACCCGCCCCGCGCTCTCTCCTGGCCGCCCACCAGTTTCTCATTCGCGCCGCTCTGGACGCGCTGCGGCGCGAGGGCGACTCCCGGGAAGCGGCGGTCGCGGCGGCCGACGGCGCTGCGGTGGCGCGCGAAGCGGCGGCGGCGGCGGCGGTTGATGCCGCGCGAGCGTCCGCCAGCGAAGCATCTTCTCGAGCCGACGCGGCCGAACGCCAGCTGCTGGCCTGTCAAGGCGAGATCGAGGCCGCTCGCGCCGCGGCCACCGCGGCGGCGCGTGCGCGTTCCGCCCTCGCCGCCGAGCGCGCCGCCCTGGACGCCGCCCGCGACGCGCTGGGTAGCCCTCGCGATGGTGACCTGGCCGCCGTGCGCGCCGCTCTCGCCGCAGAGCGCGCCGCCTTCCGCGCCGCGTCGGCCCGCCTCGCGCCCGGCTTTGGCGTGGGCAAGCTGCTGGCGCGCGCGGCGGAGCGCCAGGCCAAGGCCGGGGCGGGCGTGCCTCGGTCGACGCCGGGCAGGGAAAACCGCGCGCCGCGGTGAGAGACGAGCCTCTGATTTTGTTCGCGTCCGGCCCCATGTCACACGCTCACCTCCTCACGCGCGCGACATCATCCCAAAAAATTGGCGCACCGCGCGCGCGGCGCGCGCGCGCTTGCCCTCCTTTTTCGTCGCCGCCCACGGCTGCGAGAACGCCCCCCCCGCCCCCGCCCCCGCCCCCACCGCGTCCCGCAGCGGCGCGTACTCCGCGACGACCGCCTCGTACGCCGCGCGCGCGACGGCGGCCGCGCGCGCCTCGCGGTCGCCTTCGTCGATGCCGGCCACGATGGCGTCGATGCCCAGTTCCTCCCCGAGCGCGATGCCGACGCCCACGTGGTTGGTCAGCCGCCGCTCGCCCAGCTCTTTCTGCACGGCGGGGGGCGGCGGCATCATGGGGCCCGAGTGCATGGCCAGGGGCCACAAATGGCCCGGGGGGGCCGCTTTCGCGCTCAGCTGCCGCATGAGCTCCACCGCGGCCGGGTCGAACGGCGCCGGGCGCCACTCGCCGGCTTCAGAAGGGCGGTCGCGGCCGCCGGAGGGCGCGATCCAGAGCAGCGCCCCCCCGGCCCCCAACGCCTTGCTCAACGCCGACACCGTCCTCCTGTTCGTCTTCTGCTTCTCCTCCTTGAGCTCGGGCTCCACGTCCATGTACTTTTTCGAGTGCACGCAAAACAGGTTGCGCCCCATGGAAAAGGGTTTGCAGAGGGGGTCGGTCACGACGCGGTCGCCCGCGACGTACGCGACGTCCGTCGCGAGCCCGGGGAACGCGCCCTCCAGCAGCAGCGCCCACACCGCGGGGTCGGCCTCGGTCTGGTGGTTGGCGAGGAGGACGACGTTGTCGCCGGCGGCGAGTTGGGCGGCGACGCGCGCAAAGCGGTCGGCGTGGCCGACTAGGGATTTGGAAAAGTCGACCAACTCCCGCACGTACGCCTGCCCGAATTCATAATAGTTGTAGGGCGCCGTCATGCGCTCGTGGCGGGACGGGAAGGTGTAAGGATCAGAAAACTGGTTGAGCACGCGGTCTGCGATCGCGGCCATGACCGCGGTCACCGTCGCCTCGCTACCGCCCGCGCCCAGGACGGCGGCGGAATAGTTTTGGTAGAAATCCAGGAAGCCGGCGACCAGAGGGGGGGCGATGCGGCCCGCGGCGGCGCCGCCCTCGAGCACCGCCTTGAACTGGGCCGCCGTCGTCACGCCCTTGAAAGGGCCCGAGTCTACGGACGGCATGGTGGTGGCGATGGTGGCGACGGCGGCGCGGGGAGCGGGGAATCGGGCGCGACCAGCGCCGGCGCGTCGCGCCGGCGCGCGCCGGGGCGCGGCGGCCGCGGCCTGCCGGGCGCGGGGCGTCGCGAGGGAGCGCATGGAGGAGGCGGAGTGTGACGGCGGGCGAAAGGAGCGCGGCGCCGGCGCGAGTGGCTCGGGCTGGCGACGGCCGAGCCACCGGCTTGCTCGCACCCACCCGCTCCTGGGGTTCCCGTGTCGCACGCCACCCCTCTCCTCTCTCCTCTCTCCTCCTAAAACTCGATGTCCACCCCCGCCTGCGTCTTGGGCACCCGCCGCCTCGCCGCCCCCGCGGTCGCCGCCCCCGCCGCGACGCTCGCCGCGGTCGCCGCGCGCAGCTCCTCGTCGTGCCTCAGCGCGGCGTCCAAATGGCGGGCCTCGGCCAGCAGCGCATCGTGGGCATCGTCGTCAAACTCGATGGCCGGCTGGCGAAACAGGTCGGCCGCGCGCTCGCCGCCGCGCGCGTCGTCCGCGTCGGCGGCGTCCAGGTCGGTCGCGGCGCGCAAGGACAGGACGCGAAACGGCGCTTCTACCAGCCTCTTCGCAGCTTCCCGAAAGAGCAGGGTCGTGGGGATGAGCGGGAGGACGAGGAGGGCGGGCCAGGGCGCCGCGCGCGCAAAGAGGAGCGCTGCCAGGACGCATTGGGCAATGACGAGGGAGACGAGCAGGGCGTCGGATGCCAGGGGCCACAGGGCGCCGCCGGACTGGTAGCGGGGGCGCTGGACGTAGCTGAGAGGAAGGGGAAGGGTGAAGGCGGGACGGCCACCTTTCCGCCCACCCTCCTCCCCCACCCCCCTCTCCCACTCCACTCACAGCAAATTGTACTTCTCGGTGATGGAAGCCACCACAAAGTAGAGCAGGCACATCGGGGGCACGAGCGGGGTGATGGGCGCGAAAACGATGCCGATGAGCGCGACGAGGCCGTGCCGCGGGAGCGTGCGCCCGTAATCCGCGAACTGGTCCTGCCACAGGCGCGCCTTGGCGCGCTCGGTGGAGGCGGCCCGGGATTTGAGGGCGAACGCGGCGAGGCCAAAGGCGCGCAGGAGGGCAAACGGGGCGGCGGCGAGCGCGCAGAACTCGACGAAGTTTAAAAAGAAGAGCGAGGTCAACGGAATCGCGGTGCCCAGGATGCGCGCCGCTTGAGCAGGGTGCCGCGTCCACATGGTCAGCTGGTTGAGGACGGCGCCCGAGACGAAGGAGCCGAAGAACACTGCGATCACGAGAAACGCAAAATGCTTCTGCACGACCGAGACGTCGACCGCAAACAGGGACGGCGGCCCCGCCAGCCGCGTCAACGACGCGATGACCCAGGGCGCGGGGTAGAGGGCGAGGTTGAGGAAGAATGGGGGGAGGATGCATTGGGTCACCGATTGAACGACGGGGAACGTGAGCACGGCCTCGACCCAGGGCGCGCCGATGGCGCGCAGGCGCGGGATTTCGAGCACGGACTGGATGAGCACGACGGGCACGAGGAACGCGCCCGCGCACGCGATCAACCCTCCCCAGCCAACCACACCGCGAACCGCACGCTCCCACGCGCGCAGCGACAACGACCCCCAAATGACTTCCTCCGGCCCCGGCGCCGCGGTCGCGTTCCAGGCCGACACGTCGTGGTGCAGCAAGGCGGTGGCGGCCAGGACGGCGGTCCGGCGACTCTTGAAAGTGACAAACGCGGCGGGCGCCGCGCGCAGCGCGCCGGGGTCGGCGCGGAGCGCGAGCACGGTGCGCCGCAACTCGTCCGCCCGGGCGACGCCAAAGAGGAGGGCGTCTACGGGGACGGGTTTTGTGCTTGTGCCGTAGAGGGATTTGCCCCAGTCGCCGTACTTTTTCCCGGCGACGCGCACCACCTTCCTCCCCACCACCACCCGCCGCCGCCGCTTGCCCGTGTAGTCGTCGCACAGGTCGACTAACGCCCTCGTCACGGCCGCGTACTCAGCCTGGGCGGCGGCGAGGCGGCGCGACACCGAGACGACCGAGACCGAGCCGACCTGGCCGGGGAAGAGGGCCCGGAATTCGGACGCCACCAGGTCGTGCACGCTCATGCCCTCTTTCAACGCTGCCGCCGCTTTGGGCCAGGCCGCGATCTCCGTGCGCGCGACGTAGGGAGCGTCGTCGGCGGGCGGCCTGTTGGCAGCGGGCGCGGGGCCACGCGGCGGCACAGCCTCGTACCGAGGTGCGGATGAGGGGCCCGCGGCGGCGGGCGGGAGCGTGATTGACGAACGGCGGGGGGACGGGGAGCGCGAGTGCGCGGCGGGCGCAGCGCCCGCGCCCGCGCCCGCGCCCCCCCCACCCCCTCCTTCCTCGACGTCGCCCCCTGCCCCTCCCCCCTCGACCTCGATCACGTCGTAGAACCGGTCCGCCTCTGAATCCCGGCGCGCCACCCGCCTGGCAGCCGCCCCCCCGTCGGCGTCGCCCAGGATCACGCGCCCCGCGGTGCGGTCGACCGCCGCCTCGACAAAGTCGGCCGCCGCCGCGACGGCGCGGGTCAGAGCCCGTTTCAACCTCACCGGCAGCACGCGCAACAGGGATTCATCGATGCGGCGCGCAAAGGTGCCCGTGTCGACGCCGGGGACGTCAGTCACGAGGACCGAGTGCGTCGCGGCGCCCGGCGGCGTCGTCTCCGTGTGCCGCACCCGCAGCGCGACCGCGCGCGTGCCGTACGTCCACAGCAGGCGGAACGCGTGGAAGGTGACGGCCCACGCGGCGGCGGCGTGGACCAGGTGGAGCCAGGAGCCGGGGCGGACGTTGACGACCTGGCGCGAGAGCGTGTTAGGGTTGGGGTTGGGGTTCAAGGGCCGGGGCGGACGTTGACGACCTGGCGCGCGCACGTGCGTTTCAAGGGCCGGCCGCCTCCCTCCTCCACGCCTCCCCCCCCCCCCACACGCACCGTCATGCAATCCAGGTCGGACAGGTCATACGAGGACGGGGCGTTCGCGTCGTCCCGCCTCCAATCATACCCCGGCGGCGGCAGCGGCAGCGGCGGCACGCCCGGCGCGTACCGCCACCATTTCACGCCCACCGGCGGCGGCGGCGACGGCGTTTTATCATAAAAGTAGGGAAAGTCGCCGCCGGGCCGGAAGAGGGAGGGGGGCGGCGGCGGCGGCGCGCCGGGCGCGGCCCAGTACGTAAACTCGTTTGGAGTGAACACCCCCTCCGCCCTCAGCGCCGCCACCTGGCGCCCGACGAGGTTGACGGGGAGGACGGTGGCCAGGGTCCAGAAGGTGGCAAACATGAAGAGCTCCTTGTCTAAAGGAGAGGGGAGGGCGGGAAAGGGTGGGCGCGCGCGGTCGGGTTTGCGACATACTCGATTCTCCTTCGGAACGCCCACCACTGCGCCCTCCTCCTCTTCGTCCTCACATAGATTCAGCACTTCGAGGTAGAGCGCGGCGTCGGCGCCCGCAGTCGCGAAGACGACATCGCGCGGCGCGGTGTGCACCGCGCCGAGCCACGCAAACCAGCCGCGCGGCAGGCGAGGGGGGCGAGGCCCGCTCACGCGCCCCATGTGGCGTCGCGGGGCGTAGAATTTGGCGGTGGGGCCGTACCCGCGCAGAAAGGCAAACAGCGCGTACAACGAGACGAGGGTCAGGCCGTTGATGCCGAGCGAGATGGCAAAGCCGATGCCGTCGGTCGCCATGGCAGTGGGAGAGGAAGGGGGGCGAGGGCGAGGGCGGGCGGCGGTTCGCGATGCGGCGCTGCCCTTTTCGATCTCAAGTCGACCGCCGGGCGCCGGCAGGGCGCCTTGCCGGGCGCCGGGCGCGGTGTCGGGGCGGGGGGCAGGGGCAGCCGGCGCGCCGGAGAGTGGAGCGCGGTCGATGCGGTGCGCCACACTCTCGGCCCCGCCGGCCGCGGCCGCCATGGACCTACTCGCGGGCTACGGCTCGTCGTCGGATGATGACGAGGGCGGCCGCGCAGGCGGCGCGTCGGCCGCGGCGCCGCCGCCTGCGTCCGCCGTCGCCGCGCCCGCGCCGCCCGCGCCGTCGGGCGGCATGTTTGACGGCCTGCCGCCGCCGTCAACTTCAGCCCTGGGCGGCCTGCCGCCGCCCAAGCGGCGCGCCGTCTTCCGCCCGCGCGTCGACCCCGCGGCGCTGGCGCCCAGTGACAGCGACAGCGAGAGCGAGAAGAAGAAGGTGCGTGTGCGAGGTGGTGTGATGGTGGAGGTTTGGGAGGGCGCGCGCGTCCCGACCTCGCCCCTTCCTCCGCAGCCGGCCCCCTCCCTTGGCGGCCTCTCCCTGCCCGCGCCCAAGCGGCGCACTGCGCCCAAGCGCGACCCGCTGGCCGACGCGGTCGCCGCGCGCGAAGCCGCGAAGCCGGCGGGAGGGCCAGAGTCGAACGCCGCGTATCGAGTCGGCGCGGCGCCGGCGGGCCCGGCCCCTCCCCCTCCCGCTTCCACCACCATCGACCCGTACGCCGCCTCCTGCGACTACGACGCGTACGCCGCCGCGACGGCGGGCGCGTCCCGCGCGCCGCGCGCGGCCGACGTGGCACTCGCGGCAGAGCTGGCCGTGGAAGCGGCCCGCGTCGCGCGCTCGTCCGGCCCCTCCACCGGCCTCTCCTTTGTCGAAGTCTCCCAGGACGCGCTCACCGCGCGCCGGCCCGGCGAGGTGGCGGCGGCGGCGGCGGCGGCGGCCGCGGGCGCGGCCGCCGCGCGCCGCGCCGCCGCGGCGGCGGGCGACGGCCCCGGAAAGGTCGCCAAACGCAAGCACCAGATCACGAGCCTGTTCCACCAGGCACGGCTGGCGGAGGCAGAGTATGCGGCGGGGACGGGGAGGGGGGCCAAGACGAAGGCGGAGACGCAGGCCAAGTACGGGTGGTGAGAGAGAAGAGAGAGGCGTGCGGTGGGAGAGTGCACTGTGCCCTTGTGTTTTTCGCGCGCCCCAAAATTGCAGCGAGCGCCCCGCACGAGAGCGACCACCCCCGAAAAAACAGCCCCCCTCCCCTCCTCTCACTTGCCGCGCTTGCCCTCCTTGCGCCGCACAATCTCCCCCTCGTACCGAATCCCTTTGCCCTTGTACGGCTCCGGCGGGCGCAGCTTGCGCACATCGGCGCAAAATTGGCCGACGACGCACTTGTCCGCGCCGGTGACGTAGAGAGTGGTCGCCTTCTCCACCTTGACCTCCAGGCCCTTCGGGATCGGGAGTTCGATCGGGTGGGAGAAGCCCAGGTTGAGGGTGAGGTTCGAGCCGGTCACCGCGGCGCGGTAGCCGACGCCCGTCATCGTCAGCATTTTCGTAAACCCGACCGACGTGCCGACGACCATGTTGCTGGCCAGCGCGCGCACGAGGCCGTGCGTCGCGTTGGCGGCGCGGGATTCCTCCTTTTTGAAGACGCGCAGGGTGCCGTTCTCGAGCTGAGAGAGGGGAGAGGGGGGGTTAGCGGCGGCGGCCGGCGGCCGCGGCGCGGTGGCGGCGGCTGGGGTCCGCCGCGCCGCTCCCGCCCGCCCGGCACGGGCGGGACGCTCGCCCGGGCGCTTTTGGGGCGCGGGCGGCGGCAATGCGGCGCGGGCGTCCGCGCGCGGCGCGCGCGGCGCGTGGCCGCGCCCGGGATCCGCGCACTCCCCCTTTCTCCCCTCCCCTCACCGTCTTGATCTCGACGAGGTCGGGGTATTTGAGCTCCAGCTCGCCCTTGGGGCCCTGAAGAGAGAGAGGGAGGGAGATGCGCGTGGGCGGCCGTGCCGCAGCGCCCGCCGCAGCCACCCACCCCTCCAACCCTTCAATGCCGCCCACCTTGACTTTGATGTAGGCCTGCTCCAGCGTCACGGTGGTGCCCGCCGGCACGGGGATGGGCACCTTGCCCACGCGCGACTCGGGCGGCGGCCGCGGCTCGGCCCTCGGCGGCGGCGGGCGCCCGGTCGTGGACCCCGCCGCGCGCGCGGGCGCGGGCGCCTGGCGCCTGGCGCCGGGCACGGTGCGGGCGAAGGAGCGCTGCATGGTGGGGGCCCAGCGGGGGGGGAAGTGGCGAGAGCTGCGGCGAGAGCCGGCCTCGCACACAGGCTGGGCGCCACGAGGCAACACACTGGACGCCGCGCCTACACGAGCCGCGCGCGGGCCGCTGCGGGTCGCCTGGCCGAGGGCAGGCGGCGCAGGGGGCGCCGGGGCGGAGCTGGGGCGTGCGCCACACGGCGCGGCACCGCCGCCGGCGCGGGCGGCCCCGCGCCGCCTTCGTCCACGTCCGTGAACCGCGCCCTGGAGGATGGAGGAGGAGGCGGCGGCGGCGGCGTCTCCGCTTTCCAGGCCGCGCCGCGCGCCGGCGCGACGGACGCGGCGGCCACGCGCCGCGCCTCGCGCGGCGACAGGCCCGCTTCCGCTACGCCCTCCACCTCGTCCCGCTTGGCGGCCGCGGCGGCGCGCTCGGACGCGCGGGTGGAGGCAGAGAGAGCGGTGGCGACAGCGGCGACGGCGACCGAGGCCGCGGCCGCCCCCCCGGCCGCGGGCGCGCCCGCGCACAGCGCCACCACCAGCGCGGCCGCCAGAATTGGCGCCACCGCGGCGCTCGTCGCCACCAGGGCCGCTGCCAGGGCGTCGTTGACCCGGAAGCGGGCAGCGACGGACGGCAGCCCACCGTCGGCCGGCGCGAGCGCGGCGACGGCGGCGGCTGCCACGGTCGCGGCGCTCCCCGGCCGCCCCGCCGCCAGCGCCAGGGCGACCGATGCCGCGCCCAGGGCGGCGGCCGCGCGCCCGCCGACGGACGCCACGACGTCGGCGGCCGACGCGGCGACAGGCGCCGCGCGCACGCGCGCCGCGGACCCCGCGCCGACCGCGCCGGCCAGGAGCAGGGCCAGAGGGAGGTGGGCAGAGGCAAGAGCGGCGATCGTTGCGTGGAGCTGGAGTGGGAGAGGGGTCGAGTGCGCGGGCGGCCGCGCGCCGCGCGCGTTCCGCTGCCCCGCCTCCCTCCACGCACCGTGCCCGGCAGCTCGACGCCCGTCGCCGCGATACCGACGCCGACCGCCACCGCCCACGGCAGCGGGTGCCCCCCCACCGCGGCCGCCGCGCCCTTCACCCCTCCTCCCCCGACCTTCGCCCTCCGCGCAGCCGCCGCCGCCGCGCGCGCCCCCGCGGCCGCGGGTGCCACCTGCCACAGCGGTAGCGGCCCTTCCAAGTCGCCCCCGCGCCAGAAGCCGGCGCGCAGGGCGCCCGACTTGAGCGCGCGCACGCCGACGCCGTCGGGGACGCCGCCGCGCCACTCGCCCTCGTAGGAACCGCCGCCGGGGTAGCGGTACACGCCGCGCCCAGATTTGACGCCGGCGTGCCACTGGCCTTCATACACGGCGCCAGAGGGGTACGCGTACACACCCAACCCTTGTTTGAGCGGCCCCGCCCACTCGCCGCGGTACACGCCGCCGTCGGCGTGCGCGTAGGCGCCAGGAAAAGGAGACCCCGCGGCGGCGAGGAGGACGCGGGAGGTGATGGCGCCTGGACAAGGGGGGTGGTCGGGCGCGCGCGCGCGTGTTCCCGCCTCCCTCCCTCCCCCCGTCTCCACACGCACCGACGACCAAGTCGCCCACCGCCCACGCCAGCGCAATGGCAACGCCAACGTCGCCGGCCAGGGCGTGGGCGAGGGCGGGGGCGGCGGGGGCCGCGGCCGAGCCGGCGGCGGCGCCTGGGAAGGGAGGGCGTCGGTCGGAGCCACGCGCGAGCCTCTTTCCTTCCTCCCACCCTCCACACACCACGCACACATCAGCAGCGCCCTCTCGGGCGCCCGCCGCGCGCGTGCCGCGACCCAGGCGGCGGCCGCGGCCGCGCCGCCGAGCGCGGCCGCCGCGGCCGCGACGCGCGCCGCGGTGGCGAGCGGGATCGGGGCGGTCGCAAAGATGTGCACCGTGAGCGCGGGCAGGGTGACGTATTGGGCAAACGTGGCGGCGGCCTGCAGGAAGAAAAAGGAAGGGGGGCAGGGTCGGGACGACGACCGCCAACCACCGCCCAGTCGCCCTCCCGCCTCCCCTCCTACCTCCACATCCGACTCGCTCAACACGCCCGCCGTGCGCAGGGCCGCGCCCGCGGCCAGCAGGGCGAGCGGGGCGGCTGCGCCGGCGGCGCCAATGGCGGGCGCCGGCGCGCCGGCGAGCGGCGCGGCGAGCGCGTCCATGGTTGGTGGAGGGAGAGAGAGATGCAGGCGGCGCGGCCCGCCCCGGGAGGGACGCGGGAGTGACCGTCGTCGTCGTCGCCGCGCTCTTCTGCACAACCCTCTTTCTTTTCCCCTCTCTTACGCCTCCCCAACGTCCAGCCGCACCCCCGCGAGCGCGGCCGCGGTGGCAGCCGCCACCCGCGCCCGCAGATCGGCGCCCGGCAGGCCGGCAACGACTTCCGAGCCGAACGAGTCGACGAGCACGCGCCGCGCGGTGGCGGCGTCCACGCCGCGCGCCAGGAAGTAGAACAAGGCCTCCTCCTCCAAATCGGAGACCGCGCACCCGTGCGTGCACTTGACGTCGTCCGCGACGATGGCCAGGTTCGGTTTGACAGACACGCTCGCGCGTTTGACGAGCAGCAGGTTCCTCGACAGTTGCGCCGCGTCCGTGCGCTGCGCCGCGCGCGCCACCGACACGCCGCCGTCGAAGACGAGGCGGGAGGTGGGGGACGCGGCGATGCATTTGTGGAGTTGGGCCGCGTCGCCGTCCGGGTGTTCGAGGCGCAACGCCGTGTGCAGGTCGTGCAGCTCGGCGTCGCCGCCCAGCAGAAAGTGGCGCATCGTCGTGTGGGTGGACGGGCCGGCTTGGGCCACGTCGACGTCGTGCCGCGTGAGCGCGCCGCCGGTGCGCGCCTCGACGAGGGCGTACGTGGACGCCTCGGCCTGCTCCACAAACGTGGCCTTGATAAGGTTAGATCCCGGCCGCCCCAGTGCCACGACGGCGTGGGCCAGGGACGCTTTCTCCGCGAGCGACGCTTCAGCGACCGCGGCGACGCACGCCGGCCCCGCCGCCTCGCCCGCCCACTCCTCCACCACGGCCGCGGCCGCGCCGGGACCCAGCATAATGACGAGGCGGGGGGCGGCGAGGGTGGGGGCGGCGGCGGCGGCGGCCGAGGAGACGTGCAGCACGTGAATCGGGCCTTCAACCCTCACCCCGTCCCCCAGCACGATGGCCACCGCGCTGGTGGCGACCGCGCCGTTGAGCGTGGCAAAGGGGCCGCCCCGGGGCGCGGCGAGCGCGCCCAGGGCGGACGCGGCGGCGGGCGGCGCGGCGTCGAGCGCGCCGACGAAAGCGCCCGCCGGCAGCCCCGCCGCCGACGACAGTTCCGGCCTGTGCACGCCGTCGACAAGGACGACCGTGGCGGCCGCGCCGGCAAGGGCGTGGTCGGCCAGGGTGCGGGCGGCCAGCGCGGCGCTCGCCGGCGCCGCCGCGAGCGGCGCCGCCAGCAACGGCGCCACGTCGGTGAACCGCCACGCCTCCTGCCGCGTCGTGGGCATGCGCACCGTGGCCAGCGCCGACCTGCACGCGCCCCGCAGGCCGGCCAGCTGCGGCGGCGCGGGGGCGGAGGCCGCGTCCAGCGTGCCCCGGATCCAGGCGTCCTCCACGAGGGAGGGCGGGGCGGCGCGCGCGGTGGCGGAAGGGCGGTGGGCCGAGTGGCGGCCTGGTGGGGAGGGATGGGGGGCGTCGGTGCCGGCGGCGGGCGGCGCTCCGCCGCGGGCGGCCGCGGGCGGGAGCCCAACGCACCGCATTGGCGCGCCACGGGCCCACTGGTCGCTGGCAGGGTGGGCGGCGGCATGGCGGCCGGCGAGAGAGTGAGGAGGACGCGGGCCGACGGCCGGGCCGACCCCCCTGCTAACCACCTCGCCCCGTTGCAGCAGTGCGCGCCCTGCCCCTTCTCCTTCATCACCCCGCCGCCAGCGACTCGAGGATCAGATCGTACCCCTCCCCCACCGGCTCCCCCGCGGCGACCGTGCGCGCGATCGCGCTCACGTCGTCGGGGCCGAGCTGGGGCTGCTTGGCGAGCCAGAGGAGGAGGTGGAAATCGGCATACCGGGTCTCGCGCGGGCCAGATTTCGAGTCGGCGAGGAAAGCGGCCAGTTGTGCGGGCCCTTGGGGGGTTAGACGATTCTCCACGGCAAACCCGCGAGCGCGGCCGAGCGGCCCGCCGTGGTCCCGGATCGGCACCGGCACGAGAAAGTAGTCGTTGTCCACCTCCTTCGCGTCTTTGCCGCCCACGATGGCGGGCAGGGCGAGCAAGGGGTCGGCGGGGTTGACGATCGCCGTCGTCCCCGCGGGCGATCCCGCGGCCGGCGGCGCGAGCCACCCGCCGGCCGCGAGGCGCGCGCACTGGGCCGACACTTGGAACGCTTCAAAGTGGACGTCGCCCAGGGCGCCGGGCGGGGCGTCGGCGTCGGGTGGGGCGGTGGAGACGACAGCTGTGACGGCGTGCGGGCCGACCTCGGTGTGTAGGGCCGCCGCCTGGCGCACTTCCACGTCCGACAGGATGTAGTCGCGAGGGGCGGCGGACTGGGCGAGCACCCAGCCGACCTGGGGAGGAGAGAGGGGACGGGTCGAGGGCGCGCGCCGGCGCGCGCGCCTGCCTCCCCTCACCCCGCCCCTCCTCCCGCTCGCCTTGACCAGGCCCAGCTCGCCCGCCACAAAGTCGGCCACCGCTTCATCGTCCCCCCGGGTGAGCGTGACGCCGGCGGGGGTCGCGTCTTGCGGCGGCTCGTAGATCGCTTCCACCCTCACGTCGTGTGTCTCCCCGTCCACCGTCCCGTACAGCAGCCCCGCGCGCGCCACCGAGAACCGGGTCGCTGCCGCGACGTACGCCTGAAAGTCGCGTGCGGCGTGGCGGTCGATCGAAAAAGAGCCGCACAACGGGGCCGGCTGCGTTTCCACGCGCACAAACTTGGCCGCCAGCTCGTCCATCGTCATCGTGGCGCCGAATTCGCGGTCGTTGCGCTTGACGGCGGAGGGGACGTCGCGCGCAAAGGGGAGGAGCATGTGGAGCTGACGAGGGGCGAGGGCCGCCAAACGCGTTGGCGGCCCGCGCGACCGTTGTCCCTCCCCCGCCGCCACCCACCCCCCCTCCCGCTCACCAAATCGCCGTGCTTGACACCCAGGTCGGCGAGGACGGCCCGGTCGGGCGCGAGCAGGTCGACGCCGTCCTCGAGGCCTTTGGAGGTGAGGAGCGCGGCGTCGGGCGACAGCGTCACCTCCCCCGCAGGCACGCCCAGCGCGGCCTCGATGGCGGCTTTGAGGGCGCCCACGGTGGCGTCTTCGTCCACTTGGACGCGCTCGAGGCCGTCGCTGGAGGAGGAGAGGGGAAGGGGGTCGGGTTGGGCGCGTCCGTTGGCGCGGCCGCCGCCCTCCCACCCTGTCGGCGCGCCGGTCCCAATGTCGCGCCACGCCTCCGCCATCGACCGCCCGCGCGCACCGGCTGCGCAGGCGGAGCAGCATCGCGGCGCGCGCGACCGACGGGGCCCGGCGCTCGGGCGACCGCGCGGGCCCGCGGGCGATGCGGCTGGTATTAGGGGCGTCGGCCTCGGGGAGGCGTGCGGTGGGCCGGGCGCGAGAGAGTGGGGCTTGCTGCATCGCGCGCGCTGTCTCCACTCTTGGCGGCCATGGGAGAGCCCCGCGAGTCGCCGGGCGGTGGCGCGATATCGACGTCGACCGTCCTGGCGGTGCAGCCCCCTCCCCCGCCAGCCCACCTGCCAACCGACCCTGCCGCCGCCTTTGCCCTCGGCGAAAGCAACGCCCTGGCCGCCGCCCTCGTCGCCGTCCTCCCCGCCCGGGAAGCCCTGGGCGCCCTGGGATCGGCAGTCGCCCGCCTCGAGGCGCGCGCGCGCGACGGCGACGCGTACGCGCGCGCGGCGACCGCCGACGCAGCGTCCGCGCTCGCCGCCGCGGTCGCCGCCGCCGCGCGGCTGGACGCGCTGGAGCGGCGGGCGGATGGTCAGGAGGTGGCGTTGCGGGAGGGGGCGGGGTCGCGGCTGAGCTCAGAACTTAGCGCTGTGCTCGCAGCCCTGACCGCCTCGCTCGACCGCGCGACCGTGCCCACATCCCGGGGCGCCCTCGCCCGCACCCTGGATGCCGCAGGCGATGCCGCACACACGCTGGCGTCGCGCGTGCTGCTCGACCCTGCGGCGCGCGCGGCGCGCGGCCGGGACGGCCTCGTCGCCGGCGCGTTGCTGCTGGCCGCGCTCGAGGCCGGCTTCCAACTGCACCGCGCGTCCGCGGGCGCGCTGCCGGGGCCCGCGCGGCACGCGGCGCGCCCGCTGGGCGGCGCGCTGCGCGCGGGGCGGACGGTGGCGTGGGCCGCCGCGCTCACGCTGGCCGGCCTGGGGCTGCGGCGAGCCTGCGCGCGCGCGGCGGCGGCCGCGGTCGACCGGGCGGGCGCGGTCGAGGCGGCTGATGCGGGGGAGGGGGGAGGGGTCGAGGGACGACCCGCCGGGTGACCCGCCGCCCGCCCTTGAACCGGGCGATCCAGGAGAGTCGCTGGGGGGTGGCGCGGCCGCGGCCGGGCGCGCGTCGGTTGAGCGGCTGCAGTGCCGCCCTTACCTTCAGTTCGCTCGCGGCTCGAGCCTGCGGCAGCGGCGCTGCCCGCGCGCCGGCCCCTCTTTTTCTCACTCCCGCGCCCGGCCCGCCTCGCGCCGCCGGCCCGCGATGAGCCAGCCCAAGATCTTAAACCGGGGCGCGGTCGCGCCCGCGTCGGCGCCCGCGCCCAAAGTGCTCGTGCGCGGCGCGGCGCCGCCGTCGGCGGCGCCGCCCGCGGCGCCCGTGCCGCCCGCCGTTGGTGGGTGGCGCGTGTGGGGCGGGCAGCGAGGGAGTGGCGGGGCGCCATGCGGGCGCGGCATCGGGGGCGTCCCCCGCGAGCCGCCAGCGCCGCTCGCGCCGACGGCTCTCGTTCTTCCTCCCCTTCAGACACCATCACGCCGCCCGCCGGCCCCCTGCGCGACCAGGTCGACTTTCTGGTGATCGTCCTGCGCGAGGCGGACGCGCCCCGGTCGCGGCGGGCGGGGGCGGGGGTGGCGCTCGCCGCGCTCGCGCGCGAGGCCGGGGCCGCCGACTTCGCCGCCACCGGCGCCGCCGACGCGGTCGTCACGCTCGCGACCGCGACGTCCGAGCCCGTGACCGTGCGTGAGGGCGCCCTGCTCGCGGTCTCGGCCCTCGCGCGCGTCCCTGGCCGCGTCTGCGAGCCCGCACTCGCGCCCGCGGCCGCCGACCTCGCCGCGGCCGCCGCCGACAAGTCGCCCGACGTGCGCGCGGCCGCGACCGACGCCGTGACCGCCATCGCCAAGCATGGCGCCAGCCCCAGCGCGGCGGGCGCGCTGATCGATGCCCTGCTCCCCCTCCTCGAGCCTGCCGCCGCGTGGGGCGTCAAGTGCGCCGCGCTCGCCGGCCTGCGCGCCGCCGCCAAGGCGTCGCCCGACGCCGCCACCGCGCGGCTGCCGGCTGTCGTCCCTGCCGTCACCGCCATGATGTGCGACGCCAAGGCGGACGTCGCGAAAGCGGCGGCCAAGGCGGGCGCCGAGGCGCTCGCGCTCGTCGGGAATCCCGACCTCGTGCCGGCCGTGCCGGCCATCCTGGGCGCCATGGCGCACCCGGCGACCGCGCCCGAGTGCGTGACCCGGGTGGCGGGCACGACCTTCGTCCAACCCGTCGAGGCGCCGACCCTCGCCGTGCTCGTCCCGCTCGTCGTCCGCGGCCTGCGCACCAAGCACACCGCCACCGTGCGCAAGACCGCGCTCATCACGGCCAACATGGCCAAGCTGGTCTACTCGCCGCGCGACGCCGAGGCGTTCTTCCCGGCGCTGCTCCCGCTGCTCGAAAAGGCGGCGGCGGAAACGAGCAACCCGGAGTGCCGGGCCGTCGTCGAGGGCGCAGTCGCCGCGCTGCGCGCCGCCGCTGACGCGGCGGGCGCGGCGCCGCCGGACGCGCCGTGGACGATGACCGACGCGGTGGAAGCGTTGTCGGCCGCCGCCGAAGCGGTCGGCGCCCCCCTCCCGTCCGCGTCCGCCGCCGCCGTCGAATGGGCCGGCACCGTCGCCGCCGCGCTCGCCACCGACCGCTGCTTCGACGCGGGCGCGTGGCGCGACGGCGTCGCCACGCTGCTCGCGCCCTACACCGGGCTGGAAGCCGCCGCCAAGGTCGCGACCGCCGCCCTCGCCGCCGCGCGCTCCGCGCGCGGCGGTGGCGGCGACTCCAGCGACGGCGGCGGGGACGACGACGACGACCCGACGCCCAAGCTGTGCGAGTGCGAGTTCTCGCTCGCGTATGGCGGCAAAATTCTCCTCTCCGGCGCCAAGCTCGCCCTGCGCAAGGGTGCGAGGTACGGCCTGTGCGGCGCGAATGGTGTCGGGAAGTCCACGCTCATGCGCGCGATCGCGGACGGCAAGGTGGACGGTTTCCCGCCGCGGTCGGAAGTGCGCACGGCCTACGTCGAATCCAACATCGACGCCGACGCCGACGTGGCGGTGTCCGAGTACGTGCACACGCACCCGGAACTCGTGGCCGAAGGCGATGACCGGCCGACGCTCGCCGCGGTCGAGGCCGCGCTCGACGACGTCGGGTTCGACGCCGCGGGCCGCGCGTCGCCCGTCGGCGCCCTCTCCGGCGGCTGGAAGATGAAGCTGGCCCTGGCGCGGGCGACGCTGCTGCGCGCGGACGTCATGCTGCTGGACGAGGTGGGAGGGGGGGGGAGGGAGGGGGGGGGGGCGGCGACCGGGCGGCGCGCGCGGCGGGGGCGGGCCCCCCCCCC